>Ga0364886_10038_pt1 | contig 71338 bp, 67 predicted proteins | sample ExccelJu500001D3_4_FD_206926 | JGI IMG/M metagenome (GOLD analysis project Ga0364886, IMG submission 206926) | Enriched cells from Trout Bog Lake Hypolimnion, Wisconsin, USA - BchlTB.July23.5000.01.D3 | ecosystem: Environmental > Aquatic > Freshwater > Lake > Hypolimnion/Profundal zone | place... | reverse complement strand
ACGTATCACGAACGACAGAAAATCCACGCGGCGGACCATGCATAATTTCTTCGGGAGGTAAGGCAATCTGGCCCGGAGTCGTATCCAGAATGGCTTTGTTCATGGCAGTGCCTTTGAATGTATTCCTGAATTTTGGGTCCAGGATTGACCGGGTGGCCTTCAAGGGCGATTCCATTTTGTTCAAGCCGGTGATAAAGAAATGCCCCGGATTTAACTCGGTGGTCGGTTGTTCATAACTCCTGCTGATCTGGAACTGACCGTCAAGAAAGAGCTCCAGATTTTCAGGGCGCAGCACACGAACGAGCATCGGTTTATCAGTTGATGTGTAGTCAAGCCGGATCTGCGGATTTTCGGTATTGGAAAAGCTTTTTTCAACCGTAAGATAAAACGGACTTCCGGCAAAACTTGAATGGAATGCAATCAGCGAAATAATCACTGCAGACAGCAAAGAGAGGATTCGATAGCGTTTCATTGCACAGCCCCTTGTTTGACATGAATCCCTTGTAACTGGACCGTCTCGGCATCAGGCATACTGTTGCCGGAATAGGTGAAAATGGGAAGACTGGTAAAAACCTTTTCGCTGTCAGCACGCATCACGGCCTTGGCTTTTTCATACTGAACCTTCCACGGCTCTTCTGAACCATCCTGATCGGTGTTCTTCGCTCCACCGGCCAGGAAGAGTTCCCGCATGCCCGTTCCCGGATTCAGAAAGAAAAAGAGCTGCCTGGAAGCGAATGCTTCTGTCAGGGACCCTCTGTTCCAATCAAGCACGCTCAGTGACTGACGCTCGCAGGCCTCTTTCATGCGGGTGAGAAGCTGGCCGGAGGTTGCAGCAAGAAAAACAGTTCCGCCTCCGCAGTCAGTTGTAAGCGTTGGATCGGCAAAAAGGTTTTTGAATCGTTGCACATCGTCAGGAGTTGTCTGGCTGGCGATAATGACTCCCATTTGGGTGATTTCGTTCTCATGTCCTTCTGACGACAGATCCCAGATGAAGGCAACACCGCCTTCTTCGGGTCCGTTTGCCGGCTGATCTCCAGGGCCGTCTATGGCAAGGCGATGCCACTGCTCGCTCGACATATCCGGCGGTAGAGAGAAACTGGCTGCTGCAGCCGCAAAGGCATCATGCGGAATGCCCGCCAGAACGCCCTTGAATAGCTTTGGACGCAGATGTTTAGCGAACTTCCCTGCGGGAAAGTTGAGAGAGTCCTGGGATTCATTGGATAAACTAAACCCAAGGTCTATTTCGAATGCAGGCTTGCCAGCAATCACCGGAAGAAGGTTGTCAAGAAAGGCTTCCCCTCGTATGGCAAGGACGACCGGCTCATTCGGAGGGATCTTGCCGGGTATCGGGAAACTTTCCAAGACGTTAATCAGGGACTCTAGGCCATTTGCAATAAAGACCCTTGTTTCATATTCAGTGATGAAGACGCGCTGGAGACCGATGCGCATCTCCAGGATCGGCTCTTTCAGCTTTGGTACAACGTACCCGCTTCGGGCAAGGACACGGATGATGATGGGCAAGGCCTTCGAGGCGTAGGGACATTCATTCCGAATAAAGGAGAAAACAAAGCCTTTCTTGCCGTGAACGGCGTCGTAATGCAGTTGACCATGGGCGGTGATGGCTTCTTTGATCAAGGTGGCAATAAAAGTCCCCTCAAGCCCATGGAGCCCCAGGTCTTCGGCGCGAATGCTTGCATTCTGGAGCGGATCATGAAAGATTCCCTGTATGAGTCTGCTCTGCCAGATCTCCTTGAAAACCGGGTTTTTTTCAATAGTAGACAAGACTTTTTGCGGATCTGCGAAATACAGGGAAAGTGCGACAGGATGGCGTTTGACGTACCATGTAATCGTCTTCGCGCAATTGGGTTTGAGCGTATCTCCTGCTTTGATCTGAGCGCTGTTCCGGACATCGCCCCCTTTAATTTCGGGGCAGGAGTCGGGAACTTTTTCTGTGATTTCGTTTCCGAGTTTGGTCAGAAGAGCAGGGATTTCATTCCCGTTGATGTCTATAAATTGAAGCTGAAGATCCAGCATTGGCAGATCGCTTCGGACAAACATGTTCAGGCGTGCTTTGTGGAGACCTTTCCCAGCCCAGAGAAATCCTCCAATACTGCCAACTATGGCCAAAAGAATGGCAGCGATTATAATATGTTTTGATTTTCGGGCGGTAGTCGATTCCACTCGTAGACTCCTAAAAAATGGGGATTGCTGGCGATCGGAAACCAGACCGGGTCAGGTGATTTCATGAGATCCGAGATCCTCACCACACGAACCTGGGCATCTTCTCCTTCGGCACCGTTATGATAGACGACGAGATTCCCGGCACGGTCTTCAACAAAGAGCATCAGATGATAGGGCTGATCGCTCTCCAGGTCATTCTGAAAGACAAGCAGGTCAGCAGTGCGGGCAAGCGACAGATCGCGGCATTTCTTCTTGAAATTATAACTGATGAGTGTCTCCGCATCTGCAAATGAGCCGAATCGAGGTTTACCGGCCTTGTCGTAACCCACTTGCCAGATTTGCGAAAAGTCAGGAAAAATTCTTCTCGATACTTCAGACACTTCGGGAAGATACAAGCTGTCTGGAATACCGAGCTTCTTTCCGTCAGCGGGTGATCGAAGCCTGATGGCTTCGCGATATGCAAACCGGACAAGCCCGGCGCAATCCCGTTGGGGCACCTCCCATTGAGGGCTTAATTTTTTCGCCTGAAACAGGGCAAGCCGAGTTATCGATTCACGTAAGGCCTTTTCATCGGAAAGAGGGATAAAACTCGTCTCTTCCGTTACCTCCGACTCCTCTTGTTTCGTATTCGGCTCACCTTTTTGCTTGTACTCTTTAACCTCAGATGGCATGTCGGCGTTGGAATCCTGGTCGGGGACGAAGATCTTAGGAGGTTGATTATTCCCCTGAATTACAATGTAAGCCAGCGTTTGGGTCTCACCAGGACGAACCAGCGGTTTTCTGATACGCCGTCTGTTTTCGGTAGGCAGTCCTTCGTCCGTTATCACATCCAGATTGGCGAGTGTGTGTTGGACTGCCCCTCCAGGCCAGTAGTTGGCATCGACTCGAAAAACACCAACCGGTGGTGCAGGGTGCACATAGAGATAGGGGCCATATCCTGGCTGATCGAAGGACCCGTTCTGCTCATTCAAGAAGAAAATTCCTCCTGAAGGCGAGTTCGTATTTGCCCAGTAGACATGCGTCTTATCCGGTTCATAGATATGCAAATCGGTATAGACCCCATCCATATCGCTGGTGAGAACAATTTTCAGAGGGAGAGGATTGATCACGGCGTCGACTGTTGTACTTTTCTGTGCGACGCCCGCCTTGTTCCCGCATTCTGCGATGACCGTGTTTTTTCCTTTTGATGCGGGAAATTTTCGCTCAAAATGTCCTTCGCTGGATCGTATATAGTAACGGACCCCATTGATATTGATCAGGATCGGATCGGCGGTGGTGTCGGAGCATGTTCCACTCACTTCAAGCTGCAGACTGGTGGTCCATCCTCCTTCAGGCTTGTTAAGTGTCAGGACAGGCAGTTTCGTTCCCTGCCCGGTCATCTCTTTGCCTCGACGTATCAGAACATCAGGGTCGTCGGAAGGTGTACTCTGCGCGGTAGAGAGAAATAACTGCAGCACACATGCAATATGAGCACAGATTAAGAAAGGATTTTTCATGAAAGAATCTCTTTGTAATGGATGAACACCCGCAACACAATGACGCAAGCAGCAACGTTCGCCAATCAGAATGAGCCAGGGAAATACCGTCCTGTTTAAAAGGAGAAGGCAATTAAATAGCAGACAGTTGACGATTCCCTGAGACACCAGCAAGTACCGTCTGCAGTGTCTCCTGTATTCTTCATCGCTGTCTCGATGCCATTTAGGATTTCTCTCTTGCGATATTCATTGGCCAGCAACGAAAAAGGGATAGCGAGGCATCAATGCGTGTGGCGGAGGTGGCTCCGGTCACTCTTTTGAAATTCCATCCAACCAGAGTGAATCAAAGTTGGAATATACTTCGATGCAGTTATTCATATATAAACACTACGAACAGCAATATAGAATTATTTCTCTTTATTGCGGGATTTTTAATTTATAAATTCATTATTCCTGAATAGATTATGCAGTTCTTTATTAGTCAGGTTTTTATCCTACCATGTCGAGTATGCCACAGTCAAATTAAAAATCTATGGATGAATACGCTGAAGTGGGGACGTTAGACGAATGCGTTATGAAGACAGGCCACCCGAACGAAGAGAACTGAGGGAAGGGCGAGCAGGTCTTCAATAGCTTGGGAAAGGCGATATGCTCGTCGTTTGGCGAGTTGAGCGATGGGATACAATTGGCCCAGTATGTACGATACAACTGGGCCCAAGTCCATTATGGCGTATGATAGATTTGTTTGATCGTTTCCGGAATGTTGCCCTTTGGCGTTAAATTGTGGTTAATATCTGTCTCATATACACCAAACCATTGTTCCGGGTCTTCGCGGTCATGCCGGGTAGACCCTGCGGCATCCTTGCCGCTTTTCCACCATTCGTCCTGAAACTCGAAAAAGGCAAGGCCGCAGAATTTCTCTTTTCCTTTTGCAGTGCGGATATCCTTCCAAATTTCCTTGAAGGTCTTTGGCACATCCTTAACCTTGTGCCCGCCAAAACCGGGTACCCACGGCTTGGGTTCAAAAGGGGAGGTTGAGAGTCCCGCCTGTGTGATGAGAATTGGCTTATTGGTCTGAGCCGCCAATTCTTCCAGATAGCCCTGATAGGAAGTTTTAGTGACAGAACCAGGCGGTGAAGTTCGGACTCCACGGGCATAGGTGTAGATATTGAGACAGTTCAGGTCGCCTATATCCGCATTCACAATGTTTTTTGTCGGTACTTCGAGGTCAGGCCGGTCAGCTATCGGCCCAATATGCGTCCAGCTGGTATGACAATACAGGTGCCTTTGCCCGTACTGTGTCAGCTCATAATCGATGGCCCCGTCTATTAACCGTGCAATTGCAACTTCGGTTGGGGTCCTGTTGGTGACAATAATATGTTTCCCTGTATAGTCATGGACATCCGGATGAAGATTATCGGTTCTCACAACTGATTCGGCCTGGAGCTCATCACCTACAGAAAAGAGAACCAGCCGATCGGGGCGGCCAACTTTATACGTGTAGTCAATTGCAGCTTTTATTGTCTCCATGGTTTTTGCGTAAAAAGAATCTGACAGAAAATCATTTTCAGAGCCCCAGACCCAGATGTCCTGGCCGTAAACGAGGTCTGTTCCATCCAGAGCTTCAAAAAATTTTTGAGGCATTTTCATCGGGAAAACGTGGAGATAATTAGCACCTAAATCTTTTATCAGCTGGAGATGGTGCTGGTAACGGGAGTCATTTCCCGGAGGAACAAGAAATATTGGCGTTTCATTGGGAAGATAGGGCGAATAACCGATTCCCCGAAAAAAGACTGGACCTTGCCGTTTAAGATCAATAATATTTGATCCTTTGACGACGAACCTGAGCGGTGCCGGTGTCTCAGGCGTCATTGTGGCCGTTTTGGCCTGCATATCCGCGAATCCTGCTGAAAATCCCGATGGAGGTGATAAAAGTACGAGGAACAATAAAAAAACACATATTTTTCGCAACATGGATATTCCTTAAAAGAGTTTTAACGCCGACTTTCTTGCCGGGAAGGAAAGAAGCAGGGTGTAAATTTTAAATCTACAGCAATTGAGGCCATTGTATACAGTATATTTCCATCCAAATAAAAAATTCTTAACACGGAACTCAATCTTTATGTAAAAGAGATTGAACGTGAAGAAACAGATCATTCCACCAGGAAAATGATCCGGCAGAATTTCCGATTATTCGAATTTCTCTTCTTTTACAGGTTGAATAACAGAATCTTTTACCAAATTATCACGATAAAGATTTGCGGCAGCAAGGGTTAACGCCAGCACAGAAGGCCCGATGATCAGCCCCCAGAATCCGAATGTGGATATCCCTGCAAGAATTGAAAGAAGGATGAGTATCCCGTTCATGGTATACTCGAATCCTAAAACCTTTTTCAGGTATCCGATAAAGAAGATGCGGAGGATATTATCCAGAAAAAAAGCCATCACAAACAAAGCGAATGTCAAAATTATGATCGCATGCATAATATTTCCTGCAAAAAGTTCAATGGCGATCACCGGGATGTAAACAGGAGCTGCCCCGATAATCGGGACTATTGAACAAAATCCGGCCAGGACTCCCAGATAGACAGCGTTGTAGTCTCCAACGAAACTCATCAGCAGGCCAAAAGACAGTCCTTGGGCGGTCATATTGAAAATTGTTCCATAAAACACAACAGCTACTGTACCTGAACATTCACGGTAGAGATATTTTTCATGCTTGGAACTCATCGGAATGAGTGTTCTCAGAAAGTAGAGAATTGTTTTGCCGTAAATATTAAAAAGAAAATAAAACATGAGGATCCAGCCGACTTGGATGACCAAACCGCTGGCCCCTGAAGCCATCCGCTCCACCCCTTTCAGAATTGTTCCAATGGAAGACGTGTTGATCAAAGACGCGCCTTCATCCCGCAGATGAGATAAGGGTTCATGAAGGGCGGGGACACTTTCTGCATAGTTGATCGCACTTGTCCACATTGCGAGGATTATCTGCTTGATCTGTTCTATATTGAGTGTGGTGATGAGATTTGAGGTCTGGACGATCAGGTACTGTAAGGGCAGGAAGATCATTGTTAAAAAAAATGATATCAGGAGAATGGCGGACAGTGGTCTTCCTTTTTTTTTAATCCACTTAGGAAATCGCGAAGATTCAATGCGATACAAAACTCCATTAAAGGCGTGACTGGTTGCCAGCGCCAGGACTGCCGCCACTAAAATGTAATGGAGAAAGGGGGAAAATATCCAGAGCGAGGCCGCAATAAGGGCGACTGTCAGGATAGCGAGGAAATTTGAACTGTTGAGAGAGCTCTTATCGGACATATTTTCCTCTTGTCGCTGGAATGAATCTTCTTTTCACAATATCACGTATCCTGCCCAAAATCCCCGTGCTTAAGGAAAACAAATTTTCAAAACATCTTTGAAGGTCGACACAAAATGTGCGGATATACCTTCTTTGATGTGTGCCGGCAGTAAGTCGAAATCATCCTGATTTTCTTTGGGGAGAATGACCTGCTTGATTTTGGCCCTTGTCGCCGCGATTATTTTTTCCTTTACTCCGCCAATGGGCATGACCAGTCCGCTCAGTGTCAGTTCGCCGGTCATAGCTGTTTCCCCAATCATGGGCTTGCCTATAGCCAGAGAGTAAAGAGAGCAGGCCATGGTGATACCGGCAGATGGTCCATCTTTCGGCGTTGCTCCGGCGGGAACATGCAGATGAATGAAATTCTTTTTAAAGAATTCCAGGGCTTCGCTGTTGTTATTTAACAAAGATCGCACATAACTGTATGCTATTTCAGACGATTCTATCATGACTTGACCCAGTTGGCCGGTTTGCTTGAAGCCTGCCTGACCGGTCGGGACTGGAATGGACTCGATATGCAAGGTTGCACCGCCGAGGCTCGTGTAAGCCAGACCCGTGATGACTCCGACTCTGGTCTTTTTAAAGGCATTATCCTCGGTGAAATATCGTTTCCCTAAAAGATCGGGGAGATCTTCCTTGTGGATTTTTACAATCTTTTCACTATCGCTTACAATCTCCTTGGCAGCCTTGCGAAGAATTTTTTTGATACAGTTTTCTAAAGATCTGACGCCGGCCTCCCGAGCATACCCATCAGCAATAGTCCCAAGCACCGGTTTGGGAATAATAACCTGTTTTGCGGTGAGACCATGTAATTTCAGTTGCTTAGGAATCAAATGCCGACGAGCTATTTCGATTTTCTCAGCCTGTATATATCCAGGCAGTTGGATAATCTCCATTCTGTCAAGTAAAGGTCTGGGGATGGTTTCCATCTGATTTGCGGTGCAGATGAAGAGCACCTTCGATAAATCAAATCGGACATCGAGGTAATGGTCGAGAAAATTTTGATTCTGTTCCGGGTCCAGAACTTCAAGCAATGCTGAGGCCGGATCACCTTGAAAACTTGCCCCGATTTTATCAACTTCATCCAGCATTATGAGGGGATTAGATGTCTTGCAGGTCTTGATGGCCTGAATGAATTTTCCGGGGAGTGCACCGATATAGGTCCGGCGATGGCCTTTTATCTCGGCCTCATCCCGCATTCCTCCCAAGGAGAAACGATAGTATTCACGGCCAAGGCTCCTGGCAATTGACTGCCCTATGGAAGTCTTTCCAACTCCTGGAGGGCCAGTAAGCAGAATAATGGATCCGGACAGATCTCCTTTGATGATTCCCACTGATATGAGTTCAAGGATGCGATCCTTGACGTCCTCAAGACCGAAATGATCGTGATTGAGAATCCTGGCAGCCTTTTCAATATCGTAACTGTCCTCCGTGTAGATCCCCCATGGTAAGATGGTCAACCAGTCCAGGTAGGCTCGGGTGACATTGAATTCAGCCGATGAGGTTCCTAAAAGTTTTAGTTTTTCCAGCTCTTCCTCAATCCGTTCGCTGGCTTCTTCGGTCAAGGTCAGATTTTTTAACCGTTTTTGAAATTTTTCTATTTCGCTTTCCGTGTCATCTTTTGAAAGGCCAAGCTCTTTTTTGATTTCCTGTAATTGTTGTTTGAGAAAAAATTCACGTTGCTGTTTCGACAGTTGCTCCTCTATCCGTTTGGATATCTGGGCTTTAAGCTTTGAAATCTCAACCTCGTTTTTAAGGAGAACCAGAACTTTTTCTATACGGGACCTGACCTCGGCAATTTCCAGAATTTGTTGAAGTTCAGAGCCTGATGAGGTCGTCATGGAAGCAGCGAAATCTGCAAGTGCACTCGGGTCACTGACATTGATACGTTCGATGAGAAGCGATAATCCTTCCTTAAATAGCGGGTTCAAGACAACCAGTTCTTTGATGCAGTCGATAATGGCCACCGAATACGCCTTGATTTCTTCGGTATTTTCAACTCGCTTTTCAAGCCAGTAATGAACTCTTGCCGTGATAAATGATTCGCCGAAGGTCAGTTCGCCGACATCAAAGCGTTCAAGCGCCTGTACCAGGATCTGCAAGGGGGCATCCTGTGAAGGCGGAGATATGCGGACAATTCTGGCAACGACACCAACAGAGAAAAAATCTTCTGCTTTTTCAGGGACATGTTGAAGTGCATCGTCGGAAGGTTTGACGAGAAGAAGTCCCATATACATGGGCCTCGACTGTTCATGCGCTTCAAAAATAATTCTTTGAATTTGAGGATTGTCTATTATGATAGGCCCCATCATTTTGGGAAACATAGGACGGTCATAAAAAGGAAAAATCAATAACGAATCGGGGAGAAGGTCCCTGGCGACAACGAGGGAGCCAGCATTTTCTTCTGAGGATTGTTCGGTGGGCGGATCTATTTCTTCACCCGTGAAAGGGGTTGATTCTTCAGACATGTTCAAACTCCTCAAAACAGAATAGTTAAAAAAAGCCTGGAAGGCCAAAAGGATGTAAACAACAGTTTTACGTGCTGCTTCACACTTGTTAAATAGAGTCTAAGGCAGTAAATTTTTTATCAATTCCAGCCATCTGTTGTCAAGAGATTAATGCTGGTGGGCGACTATGTCTACTAAAAATACAGATTTTCGGTATAAGGTATGTGCGGTACGTTATACAGAGAATATACGATGTGCGAAAAAGCGAGAGTTCTTCCTTATCAGGATATTACGGTGAGATTCTGTGCAGATTACTTGGGGGGCAGGAGAGAGACTCCCCAACGAGGGCATGATAAAACGGCATTCCCTCGTTGGGATGTCAGATCGCCAGTGTATTAATAATTGCTTTCCTTGATTTCAAAATATTTTTGATCATGGAGGCAGGCTGGACATTTTCCCGGTGCTTCATCACCTTCATGGACAAAACCGCAATTTCTACATTTCCATCTGGTTTTTGTATTCTTTTTGAAAACTTGACCTTTCATTATATTTGCAGCAAATGTATTGTAGCGGACTTCATGTTCAAGTTCGACTTTGGCAATCATCATGAAGGCTGCTGCAATTTCTTGAAAGCCTTCAGACTCTGCAACCTTGGCGAATGCTGGATAAAGAATAGTATGCTCTTCGTTTTCTCCTGCCGCTGCAGCTTTCAGGTTCTCAACAGTTGAGCCAATAATTCCAGCAGGGTACATAGCCGTTATTTCGACATTACCGCCCTCAAGAAATTTAAAAAATCGTTTTGCGTGCTCTTTTTCATTATCCGCAGTTTCCTGAAATATAGATGAAATCTGTTCGTAGCCTTCCTTCTTGGCCACACCTGCGAAATACGTATAGCGGTTTCTTGCCTGCGACTCACCTGCAAAGGCTTTCAACAAGTTTTGTTCGGTTTTTGTTCCTTTTAAAGATGCCATAAGTTTTCTCCTGTTTGATAATAAGAGTTAGTATTAAAAGTTATGCACCTGCAACTTTCTTCAGTATGCAGAGCATTTTTGCGGACAACCGATCATTTCTAAGAAATTAAAGGTGTCGGTGTTTGATAATAATTATTATAAATAGAATGTAAAAATGATACACCTTAATCATATTTTCTGTCAAGAGCATATGGAATGCGTATTTGATAAAGTGCTCCATGATCAATGGAGGTTGAATCCCGCCAAAGCATCTATCTCTGTCTGTATCAAGATTATGCGCAATGTCGTATGCGTGAATTGAAAGAGATTGCATCTATCTTTAACACTTGATAGTTTTATTGTTTATATGAAAGTCTCGTTTTGATGCTGGCCAAGCCATACTGAAATCATGGGCTTTCATATTTCGTTGAGGCTGGTTGTTCTGGTCCAGCCATGCTGGTTTGATTGAGCAGCAGGCCTTAATGCAGGTTGTATCAAAATTAATTTCATCATCATTAACTAAAGGGGAGCCATGAAGATTTACACTGGCACCGGAGACAGGGGAAAAACCAGCCTCTTTTCCGGTGAGCGTATTGGCAAAGACGATATCAGAATCGAAGCATATGGGGTTGTAGACGAGTTAAACGCCATCATCGGGGCAGTAATTGCCGCCATGCCGCCAGGTTCGAGTTCTCCTCCCGTTAAATCACAGTTGACTCGAATTCAGAAAGACCTCTTTCGGGTTGGCGCACTTTTGGCTACAACCGTCGATTCGTTATCCATGGGACATTTGCATCTCATGCAGCAGGATGATGGCCGGTGGTTGGAAGAACAGATGGATCTGCTGCAGTCCAGTATTCCTGAACTGACATCCTTTATTCTTCCTGGAGGTCATATTTCATCGGCCTGGGCCCACGTAGCCAGGACAGTCTGCCGTCGCGCTGAACGGAGAATCGTCACCCTGATGGATCTGAATGCACAGGATGACGATGCTGCAAAAAACCTCTTGACCTATATCAATCGTCTTTCAGATTATCTGTTTATCCTGGCTCGTTATTGCAACCATCTGGCCGGCGTGGACGATCAGGTCTGGGCGAATTGAATAGTCCTTGTTTTTTTGTCGATTCTTACAGTGCGATACTGAGGTCTTACATGGATTATGAGGTGACAGTTATCCGCCAACTTTGGCTGACTGAAAACGTTTTTGAAATGCGTTTCAGGCGGCCAAATGGATTCAGATTTATTCCCGGACAGAAAATCTCTCTGCTGAAAGACAGTTTTTCCCGCGAATACACCTTGATAAATGCTCAGGAATCCTCTGACTTGAGCCTCTGTGTGCGGTTTGTGCCGGAAGGTCATCTCACCCCTTTACTTGCCGGGGCGAAAGCAGGCGATGTTTTCACGATGTCGAGCGCCGCCGGTTTTTTTACTTTCCAGTCTCGAGGAAGGACTGCAGTGTTTGTGGCGACCGGCACGGGGATCGCCCCTTTCCTGGCATTTGCTCGAGCCGGAATTCAGGGGGAATTACTTCTGCATGGAGCGACGAACGAGAGGGAACTCCTCTATCGTGACGAAGTGGAAAAAGCGGCGGCGAACTACATACCCTGTCTGACAGAGCCCTCATCAAGGCTCCAGGACTGGTCCGGAAGGGTAACAGCCTATCTGGAATCACAAATGAAAGTAAAGGAATACGATTTCTATCTCTGTGGAAACGCTAACATGGTGCGTGATGCAGTGAAGATCATAGACAGCAGATTTCCCGGTTCCAGAATATTCATGGAGACTTTTTACTGATTTTTCTACCAGGTCCGAAAATCACCCGTGTCGATGTGGACAAAATCAGAATCCGCATAATAACCAACACCTCCACGGCGAAGCATGATGGCAATACGTTGAATTTTCCGGGTCGGGACATCGCTTAAGCGAATATCGATAGCCTTTCCCTGCATATGCAGACTGTTCGGGGCAACACCTGAACTTCTTTCTCTCAGAAGATGATTGGTTTCAGGTGAACGATATCCTGAAATTATCTCATATGTGCCGGTGCTGCCGCTGAATATCTGTATCTGGCTGAGAATTTCAAGAAGTTTGGGATCAATGGAATGAACCTGCTCTGTTCTGAAATCACGAAGAAACTCATTCACTTTACGTTGCGTGGCAAATGAGCAGCCTATCTTGGGCGAATATTTTATCTGAAGGTTCTCACCAGTGTGGGTATGATAGAATGATAAAGGGTGGTAATCAATTCTATTAGCGAAACATTCGATAGGCGCAGCGGAAAGTACCATGCCGAGAGCCAATTGGGCCGATGTCATTAAAAATCTGCGTCGGTTCATTTTGTTCTCTTATTGGTTGAGTTTTTCATTTGGGTCTACGGGTGTTTTGTCAATGTTGAGTTCTATTCTATCGTTACCACTTTGCAAAGCCTTAAATAATTTTTCGTCCCTCGAATAAATATCCCTATTAAAATGGATTTGACCATCTTTGTCAACCCAACTTGTTTGATACGTTATATGAATTGGCAACGGAAGCGTAAGGCGCAGAACCTTTCTCTTTCCTGAATCAAAGATTTCCTGAATCATCTGTCTGGTCCAGACTTTCCCCTGATCCTCAAGAGCAAAGAGAGCAAGGGCCATTGGATTACTCAGTCGTATACAACCATGGCTGAAATCCCTTTTGCTGCGTGAAAAAAGATTTCTTGAAGGTGTATCGTGCATATATACTGAATATTTATTAGGAAAAACAAATTTAATGCGTCCCAGTGAGTTCCATGGACCGGGGTCTTGGCGAAGCTTGTAGCTTGCCATCTGAGAGGATGAAACAGCATGCCAGTCCATCGCGGTCGAGTCCAGCTCTGTTGCATCGGATCCCCAGTTGGAATACAGTCTGACATGCCTGTCTGTCAAATAGCGGGAATTTTTCCTCAGGTTCGGGAGTTCCTCGTTTCTGGCAATGCTGGGCGTAATATTCCAGTATGGATTCATTTCAATATATTTTATGCTGTCGCTGAAGACAGGGGTCTGGTGCTGGAGCTGGCCGATGATGACAGGAAAGTTCAGAACCATCTCATCGCCATTATACGCGGTCAGATTAAAACTGGCGATATTGACCAGAACGTACCGTTTCCCCAGACTGTGCGCCTGCCAGCGCCATCTTGTCATGTTGACAATGATCTGCTCAACGAGGGCGGAGGCCGGAATGTTCATGGCCGCAAGGGTCTGCGGGCCTATAACCCCATCGGGTTCAATACCGTTGAGTTGTTGGAATCTGGCTACTGCGGCCTGAAGCGAGGGTTCATAAACATTGCCTTCCGGTGTTGGCGGGGGAGAAATTCCGGGAGAAAGCATACGTTTGTAGATCAGCAGAAGGCGATCATCCGTTTCTCCGGGGCGTATCGTTTTGCCGTCAGGTATCCTTTTCCATCCTCCTGAAGCAGCAATGGCACGGTAGACTTTAAGGCCACGTTTCAGGCCCTGGTAATGTTCGTGCGCCGGAACAAGTGATGTCAGGAAGGCTGCAAGATCCGGGGCATTCAGGGAATCCTCGACAGCAACTACACTATCAAAATTTTTTTCTAAAACATCTGTAGCTTCGGCATCACCTGGGGCAAGAGACTGTAATTGGCCATAACTGATGTCATGAATATATCTTACCAGATTGTAGGTCAGTAGAGTGTCGAGGCGGGCGAGCGAGGCAGGAATCCTGGAGGACCAAAGATCAGCAATCTCGCCCGTTTGATATCTCTGGGGATTCAGTCCTTCCTCTTCGGATTTTTTAAAAAAATCCAAGATGATTGCCGCGCGGTTGTCCGGACCGTTTTCCGTTACCCAGAGAGGCTTTGATCCGGTTTTACTGTAAATCAATGCTATGCAAAGATTTCGGTCACTTAAAGATCCTTTTGAATTTTCTAGTTTCTCGGGAGCAACCGCTAACGATTGGAGATTCTCAGAAAGCGCAGTGTGAAGTTCTTCAAGCGGTGGCGCAGCCAGGCAGTTTGAACCGAAAGTGAAACAGAGAAGAGAAAAGGTAATAAAAAAAATCTTCATGGGGCTGACTCTAATTGTAAGTGATGCCGCTAAGCATCGCGCATAGCCCATATTAAAGGCCAAAAATTATAAGAGGTTCGGCACTATCCAAGTGTGACAAGTCAAGCAATATAGCATGATTCTTGATGGAAAGCAAAGACCTGATTGGCATATATAAACTCTTCCTGTTCAGCGTATTTTTATTTGTCTCGACTGCCAAAAACAAGTTTTCCACCCAGGTGACCGGCTAGTCCTGCTGCTGCTAACATGACGAGACTGATGGAAAAATAAACCCATTTTATCGGTGAAGCAGGAGTTGCAACATCAGGATAAAACAATCTCCATCCTGTCAGGATTAGAAGGCTTGCGAATACTACGAGACTGCAGATGATTTTGACGGAAAAAAGGATTGTCTTCGCCTTATTGTAGCGATGTTGCCATTCAAGATACCCGGTAAATATAACGGCAGGCATTGCCAACAGTCCGAAAATACAATTAAAAAATGCCGCCTTTTCCAGGTCCTGTATATGCAGAATGTTGCTGAGAAGGAGGAGAAGAACAATGACCGGGATGATACCGTTCGGTGTGTGCACGAGAATGGGATGGAGATGATTTCGCAGAACGAATCGTGTCAGTTTTTCCATAGAGGTCCGAGGCTGGATCTCGTTCACGGGAGAAGCAGCGGCTGTTTCCGTTTCTCTTGCAGCTGAGGCATCAATTTTATTTCCATTTTCATCAATCTCCGTGAACATGTTTTTTGGTGCCTTACAGACCGGGCATTGCTCCGGAGGTTGATCTCCTGAATGGACATACCCGCAGACCATACATCTCCATCTTTTCATCATCTCACCTGTCAGGAAGCAACTTTCCTGTCCCTATAAAATATATGTGTTATACAATATGTGCGGAGGCTTCTCACATGCGCATCGGAAAACGAATTCGCTCCGTTGATTTTTTGCAACGGAACGTTAAAGAGTACAGTTAACCGCGTACCGCCAATGCTTCCGGAACAGCAGGAATTAATTTTCCAGCCGTTGGAAACGGTTGAATCACATTGCCATTCTCGTAATTTTTCTCTGAAATGTCAAGAATATCTGAAAATACCTATTCGATAGGTGCCATCAATTCCAGGTGCATGACTCTTTGAAATTGAATTAATTTATCAATTTATCCACGATTACAGTAAGCTGGTATTTTTTTCGTGTTATTTTTATAATGACGTTGTACCCTTAACAGGCCGCCTGGACGAGGTGTGATAAATGGATTTTTGCTCTTCCCGTATATCATGGATTTATTGCTCTGTCTCAATAGAATCTTTCTTAACCAGGCTGATTGACAGAGAAATTGCTGAACAGAAGAAATATTTTTAGTACTGGAGAACAATTCAATGAGTATGCAGGATTCAATCAAATCAGAGCTCCAAGTCTCTATCAAATCCAGAGACGTGGAGCGAACGGGTGCTATCCGGATATTGATCGGTGAATTCCAACGCCAACCGGACAAAGTATTAAGTGATGAGCAGGTTATTGGAATAATAAAAAAATTGGTCAAATCTGAGAAGGAACTCCTGGCAGCCTCCGGTAAAGAAGATTCGGCATATCTGACGATCCTTGAAGGGTATCTGCCCAAACTGGTGGCTGAGAATGACATCAGGGCCTGGATTGTGGCAAATATAGATTTTTCAACCTTTAAGAACAAAATGCAGGCTATGCGTCCTATTATGGCTCATTTCGGCGGCGCCGCCGATGGCAATACCGTCAGTAGGATTCTGCAAAGCATGTAGGATAAAAAAGAGAAGGGGACCTTGAAAAATTGTATTTTCCGTTTCCTTTTCTTCCTATCCGTAAACTTTTCCTGACGGGAATTTTTGCACTGAAAATGCTCTCGATAGACCACTTACGATAGTGTCTCTTTTCTCCCTTTTCCGAACATTGTTTGATAATTGAATGACATTTGAACAGTGTAGCCATGCAGTTATTCATTCATTATTTGTTCTGCAGTTCCTGATATTTTATTAATTTCTGATGAGAAAGCTTGCCTTGTATTCACAATATCCGTTTTCTTCCCGGTATCATATTCTTGATGGACATCGTCTTCACTATGTTGATGAGGGGAGAGGACCCGTGATTGTGATGGTTCACGGTAATCCAACATGGTCATATTATTACAGGAATGTAATATCTCTCCTTGCAGAAGGATATCGGGTGATAGCTGTTGATAATATGGGATGCGGACTTTCCGATAAACCTCAAAGGTATCAATACAGGCTACAGACACATATTGACAACCTCACCAGCCTGCTCAATCATCTTCAAATAGCAAAATGCTCCCTGATGGTCCACGACTGGGGCGGAGCCATCGGATTTGGATATGCCGTTTCTTTACCGGAACGGATTGAGAAAATTGTCGTCTTAAATACTGCAGCCTTTCGATCATCCCGGATTCCGTTGCGCATACGGATCTGTCGATGGCCGGTGCTGGGTGCCTTGCTCGTTCGCGGGTGTAACGGCTTTGCCTATCCTGCAAGTATTATGGCTGTCAGCAAACCCTTGAAAAAAGAGATTGCCGATGCCTATCTTGCTCCCTACGATTCCTGGAAGAACAGAGTAGCAATCCATAAATTTGTCCGGGATATCCCCCTCTCAATGACCCATCCCTCCTATGAAACCCTTGTCCGAGTTGAACAGGGACTGGTCAAGCTGGCAGGAAAATCTCATCCCATGTTGATTCTCTGGGGCGGGTGTGATTTCTGCTTTAATCGATATTTTTATGAGCAATGGTGCGGACGTTTTCCCGATGCCGAGAAATATTATTTTGAACAAGGCGGCCATTATATTCTTGAAGATTGTTTTACTGAGATTGCCCCCATACTGCTCAATTTTTTTCAGCGAGAAACTGGCACTGAGGGGGACGTAAAGAAATCGTGAGCACGAATATAGCTGAAACACTTGTCAATGCAGCCTCACTGTATGGTGACAGAGTCGGTTTGATAGAAGCAAAGACCGGGAAATCGCTGACCTTTTCTCAATTGCAGGAATACTCTGATAAACTGGCAGCCTATCTGATAGACAACGGAGTGAAGGCTGGGGACAGGGTCATATTGATGGTTTCTCCTTCCGCTGACTTTATCTGCCTGACATTTTCCCTGTTCAAAATAGGGGCGCCGGTGATTCTCATTGATCCCGGTATGGGCTACCGGAATCTTCTGCGCTGCGTAGCAGGAATTAAACCTGAAGTGTTTATCGGTATTCCGAAAGCCCACCTGTTTCGAAGAGTGTTTCCTCAGCCGTTTTCAACCATCAGGCATACATTCTGCTGCGGTTCATCGCTTGGAATTTTTGGACCTGATATTCGGAAGGCCTCCCGTTCCGTCACCAGGAACTATCCGATTTACAAGCCAGGGGCCGATGATCTGGCAGCAATAATTTTTACCACCGGTTCCACGGGGCCTCCCAAGGGCGTACGCTACGAACATTCCATTTTTGCGGCTCAGCTGGAATTAATCAGAGACTATTACCGGATTTCACCGCAGGATATCGATCAACCGGCTTTCCCGTTATTTGCGCTTTTTTCCACAGCCCTTGGCGCCTGTTCGGTAATTCCGGAGATGAATCCGGCTCAACCGGCAAAAGTTGATCCTGAAAAATTTCTCCGGTCCATTGATCGTTACTCGGTGACATATTCTTTCGGTTCGCCGGCCATTTGGAACGTTGTCAGCAGATACTGCATTGAAAAGAGAAGAAATATTTCCAGCCTGCGGCAGGTTTTGATGGCCGGCGCCCCGGTATCCGGTGAGTTGATCGAAAGGATGCAGTCAATTCTTCCTGATGGAGCAAAAATTCATACCCCGTATGGGGCAACCGAGAGCCTGCCCATTGTCTCCATGGAGGGCAGTGAGATAGTTGAATCAACCTGGAAGATAACCAGGGGAGGGGGCGGAACCTGTGTAGGCAGATCCCTTCCCGGTATCCGGATTATGATTATGGAAATTTCGGACAATGTTATACAGAATCTTGATAACGCCCATCTGCTTGCTTGCGGAGAGATTGGTGAAATTATTGTTTCCGGCACTGTCGTTACCCGGGCATACGAAAATAACGAGAAAGAAACACGTTTATCTAAAATTCGAGATGGCGAAAGACTGTGGCATCGAATGGGAGACACCGGGTATCTCGATGAGACAGGACGTCTCTGGTTTTGCGGCAGGCGTGCGCATCGTGTGAAAACCTGCCAGGGAGTTTTGTTTACTATTCCGTGTGAGGCCATAATAAATGAACATCCTCAGGTTTGCCGCACGGCCCTTGTCGGCATTCCGGATTGCATGAATCCTGGTTTTCAGATGCCGGTTCTGATCATTGAAAAAATGAAAAATTTCAAAGGGAAAGACAGTGCTCTTCTTGATGAGATTCGGGGTCTGGCTGCAGGAAACAGCCTTACAGAGGGTATCCGGCACTTTCTTTTTCATCATGACTTCCCTGTCGATATCCGCCATAATGCAAAAATATTCAGAGAAAAATTAAGCGCATGGGCAGAAAGGGAGTTGCAGAGAGGATGAAAAAGGCGCTTGTTACCGGAGGCGGAGGTTTTGTCGGTAGTGCTATCGTTAAGGCATTGCTTGCCCGGGGGATTGCTTGTTATGTTGTCGGACGCAACCATTATCCAGAGATTGAAAAACTTGGGGCTATCTGTTTTCACGGGGATATTCGTGATCGTGAATTCCTGGTAGAATGCAGCAGAGGTATGGATACCCTGTTCCATGCCGCGTCGCTCACAGGAATCTGGGGGCATTGGAAGGATTATTTTTCAGTCAACGTTCTCGGTACTGAAAACGTACTCCATGCCTGTGAAAAAAACTCCATCGTGCGTCTTGTGTATACATCGACTCCGTCGGTGGTGTTTGACAGACACGACATCTGCAACGGCGATGAGACATTACCGTATCCAAAAACCTTTCTCTGTCATTACGCACATACTAAGGCGCTGGCAGAAAAAATGGTCATACATGCCCATAAAGGTTCTTTGAGTACGTGTGCAATACGTCCTCATCTCATTTGGGGACCAGGGGATCCGCATCTTATTCCTCGTCTTTTGGAAAGAGGCGAAAAGGGACAGCTGAAAATTGTTGGCCGGGGGGACAATTTTGTCGATATTTCTTATATCGATAATGTAGCCCACGCTCACCTGCTGGCTGCGGATAACCTGCCCGGATCTGCTGGCGGAAAGGCCTATTTTGTCAGTCAGGGAGAACCGGTAAATTTATGGAAATGGATCAATGAACTCTTTGCGCAAACTGGAATTCCTGTATTGACAAGAACCATGCCCTTCATTGCCGCATATGGGGCAGGGAGGATTCTAGAGACTGTCCATAGAATACTGGGTCTTAAAAAGGAACCCGGAATGACGCGATTTCTTGCTGAACAGTTGGCAAAGTCGCATTATTTCTCAATTTCAAGGGCAAGAATGGATCTTGGCTATACACCTCTTGTATCTAACGAAGAAGGAATGAAACGACTCCTCGTCTCATTACAAAAATAATGAAGAACCAATTCAAAAGAATCAGTATTTTTATTGTTGTATTCATAATGATCAGCGTTCATTCTCTGTTGCCGGCTTATGGGTTTTCTATTGGTGAGGAACGGGAAGTGGGAGAGAAGCTCCTCTTCGCCGTGCGCTCCAACTTCCCTCTTTTGAATGATCCCGACATTTACCAATATATAAACAATCTTGGTCAGGATGTTCTCTCTGTCGTCGGCCCTCAATATTTTGATTTTCGTTTCTTTGTAATAAATGATAGGGAATTCAACGCATTTTCTGCTTTTTCGGGGATGATTTTTTTCTATGCGGGGCTCATTGAATCAGTGAACTCCGAAAATGAACTGGTTTCTGTCATGGCCCATGAAATAGGCCACACAGTCAAAAGGCACCTTGCCACCAGTATTGAACAAGGAGGAGCTATCAGCACGGGATCTCTCCTCCTTGCACTTGCCTCCATGGCCATGGGAGGAGGGGTCGCCACGGAGGCTTTACTCTCCGGGTCAATGGCTGCGAATCAGAGTTTGAATCTGCATTACAGCCGATTACATGAACAAGAGGCTGATCTTCTGTCGTACGGATGGATGAAAAAAATGGGAAGAAACCCCGAAGCGATGGAAAAAATGCTGCAAACAATGAGAAGAATTACACGGTATAGGAGCAGCAAGTTACCGCAATATTTTCTGACCCATCCCGATCCGGAAGCTCGTCTTGATTATGTGGACTCTTTACTGATCAAGGATAAAGACGAAATTTCCAAAATGAAAGATGGTGATGACTTTGCCTTTCTTAGATTCAAATACAGGATCATGTCTATTGCTGATGATCACTCCAATTTTAGATCGTATCTGGCTGAAAAAATTGCGGACTCACGTTCTTCTCAGCTCGATTTAACCATGGCCAAATACGGTTTATCGCTGCTTGACCGCGATGAAAATAATTTTGACAGCAGTCTTCAACTCCTGGGAGAGGTGATTAAAGCATTTCCTGATAAAAATATTCTTTTGGATGATAAAGGCGTTACAGAATTTGCCGCTGGAAAACTACAAAACGCATTGGCAACCTTGAGCAGAGCATATAAGGAAAACCCCAGAGATTATTACGCGGCATTCTATCTGGCAAAAGTGCAGATAAGTTTGAATAACTTGACTGAAGCCGAGAAATACCTGGATACTCTTGTCGGAGAAATGCCCGATTATGCACAGATATATTATGAACTGGGACATATAAAAGCTAACCAGAGAAAAGATGGCGATTCAACCTATTATCTTGGGAAGTACTATTTTTATTCAGGGAAGACAATGCTGGCAAAACAGATGCTCAAGGCGGCAGTCGAGAAAAAGGATCTTGATGTCGTGTTTAAAAACGATGCCCTTGATACTATGAAGACCATTGATCGTGTTGAAGGGAAAAAATAATTCTTTGGGAAGACGGTTAAATCAGCGCAGAAAGCACTGTGTTGTATCCCGAATCAACAAGTTTACTCTCCGTTTTAACAGGAATGTATCAGGGAAATGAGATATTCCTTATTTCCCTTTCTGCCGCGAATGGGTGAGGCAACAATCCCTTGCACCGTTAAATCGTGCTTGAGTGCAAAGATCCGTATTGATTCGAGAGCTTCTTCATGAAATTGTGCTTCCTGTACTATTCCTCCAGGCCCAATTTTATCTTTTGAGAGTTCAAATTGAGGCTTAATCAGAGCGATAAGGGCAACATCCTGTTTGAAGAGCGGAATGAGTGGCGGAATAAGTTTCGTGAGGGAGATAAATGAGGCATCCAATACAGCGAGGTCAATTGATTCAGGAATATGTGCGGCAGTCAACTCTCGGGCGTTGAAGCGCTCCATTAAAACGACTCGCGGATCTTGCCTGAGCTTCCAATCAAATTGACCATAAGCAACATCGATGGCATAGACTTTCCTGGCTCCATGTTGCAGGAGACAATCGGTAAATCCGCCAGTAGATGCACCAATATCAACGCAGACCATACCGGTGCAATGTATGCCAAACCGGGTAAGCCCCTCCTGAAGTTTCAGGCCTCCCCGTGAAACATATGGACACCGTGCCTTTAATCTGATGTTCGCCGTCTGTTGAATGAGGCTTCCGGCTTTATCCTGAACTCTCTCATCGACATAGACTTCACCCGCGCCAATAAGAGACCGGGCTGTAGCAAGGTCTACGGCAATCCTGCGTTGCACAAGGAGCTGGTCCAGTCGAGATTTCACTGAATCCTGACTCCCTGCGCCTTTTACAGGCTCCCAGCCCTCTGTTTGGCTGTTGCCGCTTCAGGGGAGTTTCCGTAGGAGGTCATGATCTTTTTATAAATAATCCTTGCTGTGTCTTTATCTGAAAGACTTTCAAATGCCATGCCCTGTCTGAGCAGAGCCGCTGCCGCTTTAGGATTCTGGGGATAATTAGAGACAATTTTCTGATATTGGAGAATGGATTGATCATACTCTTTTTGCTTGAAAAGGCATTCGCCCATCATATATCTGGCCTCAATACCTTTTTCTCCGGTTTCATTTTTGCCGACATAATTCTCGAAATTTTTAAAGGCCCCGGAGTAATTTCCTTTATTGTATTCAGCCATACCCTGACCGTACACATCACTGGCGGCAGATGATGCGCTTGTCCCTTCTCCAGAGGCGCCAGCCGGTTTTGCTGGGGCAGAACTTGTGGAAGAAGCAGGCTTCTTTGCGGCATCCTCTTCATCCTTTTGTTCTTTAAGAGGCTTTTTCTTTTCTGGAGCAGCGGCTTTGGTTTCAGTTTTAGAGAGATTTTTATTGGCCTCATTGGCTTTCTGCTTTGCTTCTTCAGCATGTTTAGCAGCTTCATTAGCCTTTCGCTCGGCATCTTTGAGTTTCAATGTCTGCAGAGCAGCGAGCCTATCGGATAATTCGGTAAGTTTGGCCTCTTTCTCTTGATTTTCCTTCAATACAGCGGCCTTTTCTTCTTCTGACTTGCTGGAGAAAGTCTTAAATGAATTTTCAAGATCTTTATTTTGTGCCGTTAATTCCTGATTCATGTGAGCAGTATCTTCCAATTGCCCTCGCAGATTTCTGATCTCCGCCTGCAGTTGGTCCATCTGATCGGATGAAGCAGCTTGACGTTTCTGCATATCTTCAACGGTATCGTTTTTCATGTCATTCAATTTTTTATTGACGACACGTAACTGGTAGTTGAGCCGATCAACTTCATCCCGGGACGCACACTGGACCAGAAAGGGACAAATTACCAACAGGAGGAGTATGTTGCGCAGAGATTTTTTCATATTATTATCGATATATTAAAATGAATTTTTAATACTACTGTAACCTGGCCCATCGTGCATAAGATTGGCTTCCCGGATAGGCAAAAAGCTGCCTCTCAAAGGTGCCGTTCTTAAGTATAACATAAATTTTATAGATTCCACCTACTCGTTTTGAGAAAACGATCTGATTGCCATCAGGCGACCAGGATGGATTTTCATTGTTCATCAGATCTTTCGTAACCACTGTAGAACTGGCATTAGGTACGGGTTTGATTGTACATATCTGATAAAGACCATCTATCAGGCTTGAGTAGACAATAAGATCCTCTTTTGGATTCCATGAGGGTTCGGCATTCTCTGAACCCGTGAAGGTGAGTCGTTGTACTCTTTTAGTCGCAAGATCCATAAGATAGAGATTTGGTTTTCCGGTTCTGTCCGAAACGAAGACAATCTGCCTGCCATCGGGAGAGTAGGTAGCGGAAACATTGACTCCTTCACCTTGCGTAAGTTTGTCAAGAATTTCTCCCTGACTGTTTAACAGATACAGATCCGGATTTCCTTCAAAGGAAAGAGTTAGAATCATAGACCGACCGTCTGGAGCCCAGGCAGGCGCCAAATTCATTCCTTTTCTGCTTGACAATACCCGCGTCGTCTGGCTTTGACGCAGATCAGTTATATAGAGATTCTGGTTTCCGGTATGATAGGAAGTGTAGCAAAGGAAGATGCCGTTAGGTGTGAAACGCGGAGAAACAACAAGATTATGATGACGGGTTATCTGTCGGAAGTGATGTCCGAGAATATCGGTTGAAAAAACCTCTTTCACCTTATTATTTAAGGAAACGAAAGCAATCTGAGATGAAGCGATTCCCTGCTCACCCGTGAGTTCTTTGATTACGCTGTCGCAGAATTTAAAAAGCATTTCGTCTTTCTGCGCCATTGAGCCATTAAGTGCCTTTCCCATAAGAATGCCGCCGCTGGTAACATCAAGCAACCGCAAATCAAGCGATAAGCTGTCTCCTGAAGCCGAATACTGACTGAGGATGACATAATCGATTCCCATTCCTTTCCATTCAGCAGTTTGAGTTCCGCCATAGGATCTGGCAGGAACTATAGAAATAATGCCATGAAATTGAAGGGCTGCCCCGAGGGTATCAGCAAGTTCCTTGCCCAGAGCCTGTTGCTGATCCTGTGATCCCTTTTCGGCAAACCATGGAACTGCGATATTTATTTTCCGGGCTTCCGGTGAGGTTATATCAAGATAAACACGGTCTTCGGCCAAAAGTCTACCCGGACTGAGGAAAATCGAAGAGAGTAATGCACTGAGAACGAGTACAGACAGCGTAAATTTTTTCATAAGAGAAACCGCGTTATGTAAGGAAAAGTTAACCTGCTATTGAATGCCTGTCGGTTTGAAACGAAGACCTATTTCATATTGAGACCTCTTCAACGCTCCAGGAATTGGAGGAAGAGGAACACAATCATGAAGTGTTTTTTCAACATATTGATCGAAAGCACTATCTCCGGAACGTTTTTCAAAATATTGGTTCGTGATTGTTCCGTCCTGATTTATCGTTATTACCACTACTGCAGTAAGCGATGGATCCCATTGTTTAATGTCAGGCAGCGACCAGAATTGCTGAATTCGCTTGAAAATGGCTGCTTGATATTGACTATCCAGGGCGCTGGAAGTTCCTCCGGCTTTCGGCGAAGTACCTTCATCCTTTCCCGCATCATTGCCTGCCTGATTACCGGTTGAATCTTTTCCGCTATTCTTAACGCTGCTTGAGGAATGAATCAAGTTTTTTAATTCATCAGCCGCCAACCTGGCGTTCTCTGCTTCTTTTTCTGCTTTTGCCAGTTCATTTACGCGCTGTTTGCGAATATTTTCGAGCTCTTTGGTCTTTGCAATCTCCTGCTCCCGCTTCTGTTTTACTAATTCTTCCTGTTTTTGTTCTTCTTGTTCCCGTTTCTGCTGAAGTTCAAGCTTGCGTATCTTTTCATTGATGAGTGAGTCATCAACAACATCTTTTTGCACCGGTCTTTTGAGCGGTTTGAGGGAAATGGCATCCTTCGGTGGGGGCAGGACCGGCGCCGGAACGATACTTGGCTTCACAATCTGTTTCTCAATATGAACAGGTTGTTGAGGCGGAGGAGGATTGATTTCAACCGGTTTGATTTTCACATCCGGTTTGACAGTCTCGGCTTTACTTTGCGCGGGTTCCTGTTTAGCGGTCTCCTGCTTGGGACTACCTCCGGCCTTCGGACCGGAATCAGCGAGGGTGACCATATTAACCGAATAAATATCAGCTGCTATCGGTTTAGTATGAAAGAAACCAGGCATATATATGGCAATAAGAATCAGCATAGCATGAATGCCGATTGCTAGATTGAGCGGGAGTTTCCACTCGTTATTGTGCATATATGTCACGTGAAATTCCTGGTACATTGCCTACTTGTCTTTCTCTGATGGTTTGGTAACCATGCCGAGTTTATCGAAGCCGGCTTTTTTGATAATATCCATAACACTGACAACAGCGCCATAGGGGACATCTTTGTCTGCACGGAGAAAAATGGTATTTTTCTTAATCTCTTCATCTTTCTTGCTCAACATGTCTGCAAGAAGTGGTTCGCTGACAGTCGTTTTATCCAAAGAGATATTTTTATCCTTATCTATGGTTACCACAAGCGGTTCTTTATCCTTCTGAACCAGAGCCTTATCTGTTGTTTCAGGGAGATTGACATTCAGGCCCTGAGTCATCATCGGTGCGGTAACCATGAAGATGATAAGCAAAACCAGCATAACATCAACCAAAGGAGTTACATTAATATCACAGACAAGTCCTCTATTGCCATTTCCCCGCATCGGTCCCATTACATCATCCTTCGATAATCGTTAAATTAAGGTCATCTTGATAGATTTCAGGCAAACACTTAGACCCTGCTTAACAGATCACGCTCAACAAGATTCAAGAAATCTGTCGAAAAAACGTGAAGTTCATTGTCAATATTTGAGAGCTTGTTTGAGTAAAAATTGTAAAAAATTACAGCAGGTATCGCAACTGCCAATCCTGCTGCCGTTGCGATGAGCGCTTCTGAAATGCCTGGGGCTACAACGGCAAGCGATGCCGATCCCCGTTCGCCAATATCGTGAAATGAAGCCATAATTCCCCAAACGGTTCCAAATAATCCGATAAAAGGCGTCGCACTCCCTGTGGTTGCCAGGAACGGAAGGGAGCTTCCAAGGTTGGCAATCTCCTGGGATTCCGCTTTACGGATGGCCCTTTTTAGATTATCCATGGTCGCCATCTGCATTTCTAACGTCTCTTTTGCATCGTCGCCATCTCGACGGTTTCTAATCCTGTTTATCTTTTGCAATTCACTGTATCCGGTTGTAAATACCGTTGCCTCAGGACTGTACTGGAAATCTTCTGCAGCCTTATTGGCCTCGCTGAGGTTGTTGGATGACCAGAATGTTTCGAGAAAATCTTCTGAATCAATGCGAACCTTTCGGTAAAGACGGGCCTTCATGAAAACGATGGACCATGAAATTATTGAAAATACAAAAAGAGTCAGCATGACCAATTGACTGATCGGCCCTGCATGCAGAAACATGTTTGTAATTGAAAGTTGCACTTCGGAAGTTCCTTTTTAAAATTTCAGAAATATATCAGAAGAATAGAAAATAAACTCGTAAAGCCAAACGACTTCAGCCTTTGAATGCCAACAATAATAATGATTAAATTTTCTTTTTTCAACGTGCAGAACGGCCAAGGAGTATTATTACGCAAGTAATCAACCGCACATAATACTGACGAAAGAAAATCTAGGCAATTGTTTTTTTATATCATCGTCTTGTTCTTTTTTCAGAATCGGCAGAAGCGGTTGCAAAGTCGATCCGCAAGGCAATTTTGCCGTTTACTCGGACAGTTCCTTTAAAAAAATGCACAGAGGAAACTGTCTCCTTCAACGCGACTTCCATTTGAATGGTATCTCCGGGAAGCACGATCCGTTTAAAACGGGCGCCTCCAATTCTTGTTACAACTGGAAATCCCGTCTGATCTTCAGGGACATTGCTTGATTTCATCGAGGCCGCAAGCAGGGCGCCGGTTTGAAAAACGGCCTCACATAACAGAACACCTGGAAAAACCGGCTGGCCGGGGTAGTGTCCTTTAAAAATGTCAAGATCTGCGGCGATATCCTTTTCTGCGATAATCACACCTTCTTTGTTGGAAATGATTCTATCGACCCAGAGAAAAGGATCTCTATGGGGAATATGGGAGGTAATTATTGTATCAACGGACATTTCTACAGTCCTCCATTTATCTCAAGAACACTGCCACTGATATATGCAGCCTTCTCCGAGGACAAAAAAAGCACGGCATCCGCCACTTCTTCCGGCATTCCGAATCTGCGCATGGGAATCATTTTTTTATATTCAGCCAATTGCTCCTGCGTCAGCCCGTCAAGAAACTCGGTATCGATGAAGCCGGGGGAAACGCAATTCACGGTGATTTTCTTTTTTGCTGTTTCCTTGGCAAGGCTTTTCATCATCCCTATCTGGCCTGCTTTGGAAGCGGCATAATTTGCCTGCCCCGCAAAGCCCATATATGCAACAGGTGAGGTGATAGTGATAACTCGTCCCCATTTTTTTTTCATCATCAGAGGAATTGCATATTTTGACATCAGATACGTCCCGGTAAGATTTGTGTCGATGACACATTGCCAGTCGGGAACAGACATCATCGCAAGGACAGCATCGCGTCGAACACCTGCATTGTTGACCAGGATATCTATATCTTCAAATTTCTCTTCCACGTCCTTATATAATTGCAGGACCTCCTCCGGATTTGAGACATCGCACTGAAAGAGAAATAATTTGTTGTTGAATGCCCGGCCTTGAGCAAGAAATTTGTCGGCAGCCTTTTGATTGTGATGGTAAATACCGATCACTGTCGCGCCTGCTTGAAGATACGACATAGCAATGGCCAGTCCGATACCTCGTGTCGCCCCTGTTATTATGATTTTTTTATTTTTGAATTCTTCCATGATTCCTAGAGAGTTGCGCTCCTAATAAATCCGTCGACATCGTTTGAGACGATAACGCCATAGTTGATTGCTCCGAGCCAACCGGACATGATTATTCCCACCGACCCGACGTGAAAAAGTCCTGCGATTTCTTTATAAATTGAGCGTGAGACGTTCAATCCTTCAAATTTGGTGCCGAAGGAGGTTCCGGAGGTGTGAAGCGTATACCGTTTGAATGTCCTTGGAGTGGCGGCTTCTACCCAGTCTATTTTGTCTCGAACACCGGGGAAATAGCGTTCGAGATCTGTCAATGTCCTGGCTATCAGCTGTTCTTTCTCATTTTCATACGTCAAGTCGTCCATGGATGACCAGTCGTTGAAGCGGCTGTTCATTGAAGCGACAATGGTATGCCTGTCATGTCCGGGTCTGGTCTTGGGGTAATAGATGGAAAATGTCTTTGAACGGGTATGCATATCCAGCAATTCTTCCGAATCGAATCGGGGAGACGCGGAGGTGAAGAGGAGGTCGCCCGCATCCTCCAGCGCAGAATCCTTTTTGATCCCAAAGTAGACCTGGCAACTTGAATTGTTGACTCTAATGGAATCAGCCTTTTCCATGAAGTCGTCTGAAAAGGCATCTCTGCCGACCAGGTCGTATATTGTGTTTGTAATACCGCTGTTGGAAACAACAGCCTTGGCAGTTATCGTCTTGCCATGGGTAACCACGCCTCTGACCTTTTTGTTCTCGACGATGATCTCATCGACTTTTGCACCGGTACAGATTGTGACGCCGTTTTTAATAAGCTCTTCAGCCATCATCCGGATAAGTTTGTCCGTCCCACCTTCAAAGGTGAATACTCCTTTATTCATGAAATTGGAAAAAACGATTCCGTAAGTGATTGCGGGGTCATCCAGCGTCGAACCGTTGGCGTAGGTTATCGGCTCCATCAGGAGTCTATGGACATCGTTGCGGCCGGGGAAAAATTGATCAAAAAGCTCACGGGTGGTCATGGATTGATCATCGTAGAAATTCATTCCGGCTACAGTGATAAAGAATGCATCGATGGTTGACTGAGAAATTTTGAAATGTTGGCGGAGGATTGAGGTGAAATCCTCCCGTGTAAAGGTTGTGCGCAAGGAAAATTGCGGGTTATCAAATACAATATTATTCAACTGTGTGATTGAATTCATGATTTCCCGATTCCAATATTTCTTGCAGGTCTTGACCATGCCATAGGGGAATCCATGCAGGGATATATCGAAGATATGACCTTTTCGTTTGAACCAGGTAGCCAACCCTCCTAACTGATGATGAAATTCCAGGAGGAGCACTTTGTGGCCGCAAGAGGCAAGCCGATTGGCTGTGGTGAGTCCGCCAAGACCCGAGCCGACGATTATCACATCATACTTGTCGGATAGTTTTTCAATTGCAACACACATAGGGAAATGGGGGAAAATGACGGGTAAAGTTTTAAAGAGCGCTTCATCAGAGGGTAGGCAATATATGCCGATTAATCATAGATACGCCACTGAGCATAGAGCCTACGATACCGAGATACCCCTGGTCGGTTCCAGCCAGGAACAGGTTGGAAAATCCTATATGGCCATCCTTGAATTTTTGAGGATGGCCATATATTGCCCCCTCAATTTTTGTTGTAAATCGTTCCACGGTAAGGGGTGTAAACGTGTTTTCGTATACTATGTTCTCGCTGAAATTGCCAGTGATTTTCTCAATAGTTTCAGCTGATCTCCGGGATGATTCATGTTTTTTTTCTGAATATGCAACGAGGTCGGATTGCAAGGATTTCCAGCTGAAATAATTGGCAAGATGGGTCGAGCGGATCTCAAAGTATCCTTTTGGCGAAATTCCCTGGAAGTTGGACGGAAAACAAATGACTCCGCTTCTGAAATCAACATGTTCCCGTGGGCGCTCATAGGTAAATTGATCGGCCTGATTATAAAATATGATAGTCCGGTCACACGGGAGCGTACGCCTGCACGATACGGGCAACTGAAAGATTGATTCAATAAACCCGAGGCGAATTAGTGGCGTATCGTCTATATCCTCGCCAAGCAACTTCATGGTTTCCCGATAGCCGATTGTCGATAAAACCCTGTCGCAATGGATAATTTCACCCGATTCCAGTTCTACGGCAGATACTTTATTGTTGTTGTGAAGTATCCTGACGACGTGCGATCCGAGCCGTATCTCGCCCCCCAAATCCGCATAGTGTTGAAGCAGAAGGTCGAGGAGATCTTTGATGGTTCCCTGCGGCCGAAACATACCCTCCTGAAAAATCGCACGAAACATGATGACGAATTGCCCCAGATCCAAATCATTTTCAGTGCATGATCCATAGTACATGAGAGGACACAGGAGCATGTCGATGAGCAGGGTATCGTTTAAAAATTGAGATAAAAAATGTCGGGCGGAAATAAAGGGACGGACTGCAAAAGGGTCGTATGCATTTATTGCTGAGAGCAACCTGCCAAAGGCATCCGCTGAATGAGGAAATTTTTCGATAATCTGACTGTACAATAATTCGAAATCATTTGAAAAGAATATGGATTTTCTTTTTGTGAAATGAATTTCGCTTTGGATCTGTTCGTGAAGGGGAATATCCTGTCTGTGAAGCTTCAGTTGACGGAGAAGTTGGTTGAGAGGGGCCTTTTTGTTCTTGGGCGCCGCATAGTTTGTAATGGCGTGCAGGCCGGTCTCTATGAGAGTGCCATTACGGTAAAAAAAGGAATTGAGCCCTCCGGCCCGGGAATGTTTTTCAAGTAAAAGAACTTCGGGAGAAAACCGTGCGTAGCGTATGGCAGCGGCGAGTCCTGACAGGCCACTGCCAATAATCAGAAAGGGGACATTCACCAGATTAAGCGTCTTTCAGAAGGGGCTCAAGGTAGTTGACGCAACTGTCCAATGACGCGAGTTGAGGGTAGTCTTCTTCAGGAATCTGGAGTTTATGCCTCTTTCTGAGTTCCATAACAATATCCAGAAAATCCATTGAATCGAGATCCAATTGATCCCGTAAGGGCTGATCGGCCTTCAGTCCGGTAAAATCAGCATCTTCGTCAATATCTGCGATTATCTCGATTATTAGTTCTTGTATATCCTTGCGAGTCATGTGCTTCTCCAGATGATCCCTTCTTGCAGGGATGTATGCTTGTATAATAAACTGTCTGCCAGTATCGTTTGCTTATTTTGAAAGAAAGCAAACCCTTCTATATACCATAGTTGCTGTATCTTTTTTATTTTTTTTTAAAAAGATGCAGATATTTTTAAAATCTTGTTATTCCGGATACTTCTTTATAATTACAGTGGAGTTTATTCCGACCATCCCGAATGAGTTGTTGAGTATTGTTGAAATAGACTCCAACTGCAAAGGTTCATTTAAAACCAGATTGGGCAAATAACATTCGGGATCGAGCTCACGGACATTGATAGTCGGGTGCACAGCATTGTCGTTAAAAGAAGGAAGATTCCCGGCAAGTTCCAGAACACCGGCAGCGCCCATGGCATGTCCGATAATGCTTTTTGTATTATTTATATACGTGGTTGGGCAGTTGTTGAAGACCTGGCGGATTGCCTTGCATTCCTCTATATCACCCTGTGGGGTTCCGGTGGCGTGGGTGCTGACAATATCGATGTCCTGAGGCTTTAGCGATGCCCTGTTCAAGGCCAGCAGCATACATTCGGCCTGTCGTTCACCCAGAGGAAGAACGAAGTCGTTGGCGTCGGAGTTCATTGCATACCCCGCAATCTCTCCGTAGATAGGCGCATTTCGTTCAAGCGCCTTTTCCAATAATTCAAGAACATAGATGCTGGCTCCTTCGGAGACGACAATACCGTTTCTCGAGATGTCGAAGGGACGGCATGCCTGCCTGGGGTCCGTGGCGGAGCCAAGAGCGCCCTGTGCTTTAAAACTTGCAAAGATGCCAAAGGATCCGGTTGATTCCGAGATACCACCGGCCAGCGCCATATCAATCTCGCCTAAACGCAGCATCTGGACACCCTGGATGAGGGATGCATTTCCCGCAGCACAGGCCGCCCCGATAGAATAATGCGGCCCGGTGATTCCCAGGCTCATGGTTATTTCTCCGGCGGGATTATTCAAGACGGTCCGGGGATTGTGGTGATGGGTCCAGTAATCAACATTATAACCGTATTGACTGATAGCATAGATTTCATTTTCTGTTTCCACAGTCCCGTGCTCAGTCAACCCGATGTAGACGCCTATTCTCGATTTATCATAGTGATCAAGGGAGAGATTTGCGTCTTTGATTGCTTCATGAGCACAATACACCCCAAGACAACCGGCCCGCGTACCTCTTTTGTTTTCCTTTTTTTTGCGGTACCGTGTTTCCGGAAAAGTGCAGAGTCCCGCGGGAGCCTTACCAAAATATCGTAAATCAATCTCCTGGATATGACTTTCGCCTCGCAGGAGTTTAGCCCTGAAATCCTGGATATTATCTGCATTAGGTGCAGCGAGACCAATACCTGTTATAACGACTCGTTGTTGCAAATTTATCATGATATGTATAAAGAAGTATGGACTATCGACAATGAATGCTGAACTCTCAGTCCATTAAGGGAATAAAGAAAATAGCTTTCTCTTCGTATTACTCACACAGTTATTAGCACGTTTGGTGATAGTATGTCGCATAAAAATACAAAAACAATTTTTAGGACAAAATCATAGAAAATTCAAGTGTAATGCTCTCTTTGACGTGATTTAGAAAAGCGCAGCGGAAATATTGAGGAGATAAAATGGGATGAAATCCTCTATAAGAAACAACACAATCAGACCCTTGGGAGCAAAATTGATGTCCTATCGTGAAATTCTCAAGACAGAAGATGTATGGGTTCGAGAATTGGTTATGGAGAAAAACCAATGCACTGACTGGCATTTCCACACAAATGTGGCTGATTTTTTTGTTTGTTTAACGGGGGCAGTACAAATAGAAACAAAATCACCTGACAATAAAATACAGCTGTATCCAGGGCTGCAGGCAAAGGTTGACCCCATGATTCTTCATCGGATTAAAAATCTGAGGGATGAGAAATCGGAATATTTGTTGATCCAAGGCGTGGGCGTGTATGATTTTGTAACGAAGAATTGTTAAATTAAAGGGCATGCCATAATTGACACTTCCAATGGTACTCTGGAGCAGAAATGAAGATTCCGAAAATTTCAATTTTAACGCTGGGGGTTGCCGATTTAAAAACGGCAACGGGATTTTATGAGGCAGTACTTGGTACATTGCCAAACAAAACCTATGATGGCGTAACCTTCATAGAGCTTCCAGGGACCTGGATTTCTCTTTATCCCTTTGAGAATCTGGCAAGCGACATATCACCTGATCTCCCCACTGATCGCAGTGGTTTTAATGGAATCACAATTGCTCATAATGCGAAAAGCAAAGATGATGTTATTGCTATAATAGAACGCGCCAGATCAGCTGGTGCCCATATTGTAAAAGAGCCGAAAGAAACTTTCTGGGGCGGATTCAGTGGGTATTTTTCTGATCTCGATGGCTATTACTGGGAAGTGGCCTGGGGCCCAATGTTTGAGTTTACAGACAATGGCGATTTGAAATTTAAAGACAATGCTTGAGGTGTATCGTGCCAATTAATGAAATCAAACATTTCCTCCTCTGGTGTATAGGAATCAACTACGCAGTGCTGATCATATGGTTTGGTGTCTTTGTTTTTGCTCATGACTGGATGTACAGAATGCATGCCCGATGGTTCAAATTATCTGCCGAGACATTTGATGCCATTCATTACACCGGGCTTGCAATCTATAAGATCGGCACACTCCTGCTCAACCTGGTGCCCCTGGCTGCCCTCTGTTTGGTTTCGTAATATATTGCGCAAGATTTGTGTTTTGAGATGGCAATGGATTTTACATGGAAGGCGGATAGTCTTCATAATATTATTACGGCATTGCAGAGCGATTAATGGTGCAAACGTAAGAAAAAGGTTGAGTTAAATATACCGAGCGGTATATTTCTAATTGCAAGGATGGTATGTATAAAAAAGGCTTCACGACAAGGCAGAAAATTATAGACGAAACCCTGCAGTTGTTTTCTGTTAAAGGGTACTATAATACTTCGCTCAGAGATATTATGGAGGCTGTCAACTTAACGAAGGGTGGGTTGTATGGTCACTTTGAAAGTAAAGATGCTATCTGGGATGCGACGTATGAGGAGGCCGTAAAGATCTGGAAAGGGATCGTGCTTAAAGATGCTCGATCAATAAATGATCCAATAAAACGAATCCAAAAGACACTCGAAAATGAGTTGGAAGTCTATCTTGGCGGCAATGTTTTTGATGGAGGATGTATTTTCTTGAATATGCTTGTGGAACTGGCGGGACAATCCAATTCCAAGAACCGTCAGATAATGGATGGTATGTTTGGTTTTTCAAAATTACTCAAGAGATGGTTGATTGAGGCAGATGAAAAACAGTTGTTAAGGCCAGATCTCAATATCGATGAAATATCGGATTTTATATTGATCGCCCTTTGTGGTTGTGCCGCGCTTTACGCCGCAAGTAAGGATATAAATGTTGTGCGCACGACCATTTCTCAATGCGTTGCATATATTGAACAGATAAAAAAATAATGAGTATTTTTTACAAGTAACAGGTTTTTGGTCTATTAAAATATACCGACTGGTCGCATTATTTATCCTTTGGCAGGAGGGAAAATGCAAATAATTTCTGGCAAGGCCTATGATGAAATAGCAATTGGTGACGTCTTTGGATCAACAATGACAGTCACAGAGTTCCATCTGGTACTTGGGGCTGGACTTTTCGGTGACTTTAATCCACTCCATGTTAACGAGGAATTCGGACGGAAATCCCGGTTTGGTACACGCATCTTGCACGGTCCTCTTTCTGGTGCAATGGCTTCAGCTTCAATAGGCAATTTTTTTGGGGAAGCCGCAATTGCCTATCTCGAACACAACTGCCGTTTTGTCGGACCGGTTAAGATCGGGGATACTGTTACCACTTGTTGGACTATCAAGGAAAAAATAGACAAACCACGGGAGAATGGCGGCATTGCCGTAATGGAGGCGCATTGCAGCAATCAGAAAGGAGAGGAAGTACTCATCGCCACTGGAAAGATCCTGCTGTCCAACAGAACTGGATGCCTGCTGGTGGAGGTCTCCAATGCCCGGACATAAACCTGTCCATAAGGCTAAGGCCGATGTCTCGTTATCGGTGAATAATTTTTCCGGTACTCGTCAGGAGCGCATCACGAGAAGACAGGAAAATTAATACGCCGCTTCCGGAATTGCAACCGGCTGGGGCTGAGTTTTAAAAAACGGCATGATCATATCACTGGCAGCCCGGGTGCTTGAAACAACCTGGTCGAGAACGGAATGACCGCCGTTATCCTTCAGTTCAATAAGTTCCCAGCAGTCGGAGGCCTCTGCCAGTGCTTTCATAAAGGCCAGATGCTGTGTGTGTCCGGATTTTCTGGCCGTGACATGACCGAGAACAGGGCAACCGAGAAGTGCCAGATCTCCGATGAGATCAAGGACTTTATGCCTGATGAATTCATCATCGAAGCGCAGTCCGTCTTCATTGAGAATCGATTTCCTGTTCCAGTGGATGGCGATGACATTCTCCAGAGTCCCGCCAAGGGCAAGGCCGTTTGCCCAGAGTTCTTCGACCTGTTCTACGTAGCCGAAGGTTCGCGCTCCGGAGATTTCCTTGATAAAACGCTCTGGACTGACAGTCAGGCTGTATTTCTGGGACTGAATCAGCGTGTCGTCGAAGACGATTTCTCCTGTAACCTTGAAACCGTCATAGGGGACCACGCTGATGGTTTTGTCCCCATCCGTGTAGGTTAACTTTTTTGTAATACGCAGCGCCTTTCGCAGGGCGTCCTGCTTTTTCCGTCCGGATTTTTTCAGGAGATGAATAAAAGGACCGGCGCTTCCATCCATGATGGGAATTTCAATGGCGTCAACTTCAATATTTGCGTTGTCCACACCAAATCCGCGCAGAGCTGCCATGAGGTGTTCGGTTGTGGAAATCTTCATTCCGTTATCGCCCAGGGTCGTTGCCAAGCGCGTATCGACAACCTTATCCATATGTGCCTTGATGTGCTTTCCGTTATTCAGGTCCGACCTGAAAAAACGGATTCCGTTATTGACGGGAGCAGGCTTTATGGTCAGATTGACTGTCCTTCCGGAGTGCAAACCAACGCCGCAACAATTGATAGCTTTCTTCAGGGTATATTGATGCGGATCGACAGGAGAATGCATGGCAAAACCTTATAATTAAACGTGATTAAAAGTTACGTTCCAGTTATTCGGTAATTTATATGCAATTATTGATCCAGATGAGATATCGTTCATTTATTGTGTAAATAAAGGTTTAAGCACGTTTAATCAGCTAGATAAGAAGCCAGTGAATCTGCGATGGCCATCGGTTCACTGTGTGGTAAATAACCCATACGGGGAAAAAAACATCAGTCAGCCGTTAATCCGGGAAGCAGACCGGCACGCTGGCGGTCTTGCCTTGAGTTTTTGAAGAAGGAAACTCTCGAAGGAGGGCTCCATCTCAACGTCCATGGACAGGCTGTAAAGAGGAAGCCGGGGAGAAAGAGCGTGGAGTTTTACCATGTCCTTTTCTGTTGTTATAAGAGCTTTTGCGCCTGACCCGATTGCTGTCTGAGCAATCTTTTCGAGCGTGTCGGAACTATAGTCCTGATGGTCTTTGCATGCGGAAAAACCAGTGAGTGCGATGGCGCAGTTTTGAAGGCTTTTCAAGAAGCGTTCAGGTTCGGCAATCCCGCAGAATCCATAGAGCGGGGTGGGCATTTTATCTAAAGAAAGGACGCCGGTTTTATGTAATTCCCGGCATCCCGCAGGGTTGTATGCCGTATGAAAAACCGGTCGATCGGGGGCCTCATGAACAAGACGCTCGCTGAACTGTTGGATTTCAGCAGGGGAAATTCCTGAGGTACCGGTCAGGAGAAAAGCATCAGCCCTGGAGAGGGCGGAAAAAGGCTCCCGTAGAGGCCCACCTGGAAAGACCCTGTTGTTGCCTGCAAGCGTCAAGGCATTAAAAAGTACCAGATCAATATCGCGCATGACGGAGAGATGCTGAAAACCATCATCGAGAATCAGGATATCGCAGCCCAATTGCCGAACGGCATATCTGCAGGGATGGGAACGAACTTTTCCGGTCAGCACCGGAATGCCCGGAAGTGATTCAGCAAGAAAGCGCGGCTCGTCACCGGCCTGCTTCGCATCCAGAAACACACTCCTGCCATCCGAGACGAGATTGATCTTTCCCCTTGCACTTCCGCCATATCCACGGCTGATGATTGCCGGTTTAAAGCCTCTTCCGGCCAGAAATCTGGCTATATATTGTACAACCGGAGTCTTGCCTGTTCCTCCCATGGTCAGATTGCCTACAGAGATGACAGGCGCCTCCATTTTTTCACGTTTCCATATGCCCTTTCGATACAGGAGGCAACGCGCCTGCATAATAAGGCTGTAGAGAAGGCTCAGGGGGCGGAGCCAGAAGTATACTCTGTCAATGAGTCTGGACATGGATTTTGAAAATGAAGGCTTCAGCACAGGAGAAGGTTGAAAAAATTGTTTTTTTATGCAATGACACTTGAGATACCTATCATTTTTTCAAATTTTACGCTTGAATTTTCCAAACTCTAGGGCGAAATATCAAATTCACGGAGGACCAAATGAGACAATATTATCGAAGCGGGTGTATTGCTGCAGCAATTGCCGTCATTCTGTTGATTTCCGCAGAATGCATGGCCGGCGATACAGTAAAGCTGGGCGTGGCCGGAGCGCAGAGCGGCGATCTGGCATCCTACGGGCTTCCCACGGTGAATGCCGTGAAGCTCGTCGTTGATCAGGTCAACGCCAAGGGGGGAATCAACGGTAAAAAGATCGAGCTTCTGATAGAGGATGACGTCTGTAAGCCCGAGATTGCGACGAATACGGCAACGAAACTGGTTTCTGAAGGGGTTAAAATTGTTCTGGGACATATCTGCTCGGGTGCAACGAAGGCAGCCCTGCCCATATATAAAAATGCAGGCGTCCTGGTTATGTCTCCGTCAGCCACAAGCCCAGAGCTTACAGAATCCGGCGAATATCCGTACTTTTTCAGAACGATAGCCCCGGATGACGCCCAGGCGAAGCTGGACGTGGAGTTTACCCTCAATGTCCTCAAACTTAATAAAATTGCCATTGTCCATGATAAAGGGGATTACGGCAAGGGATTTGCCGAGTTTGCCAAAAAGTTCATTGATGAATCAGGAAAAGGCCAGGTGGTTCTTTTTGAAGGGGTCACTCCCGGTGCTGTGGATTATTCAGCCATCGTTCAAAAGATCAAGCAATCTGGGGCTGAAGCCGTCATGTTCGGCGGATATCATCCAGAGGCTTCGAAGATAGTCGGCATGATGAGGAAAAAACGGCTTACCCTGGCGTTCATCTCCGATGACGGCGTAAAAGACAACACCTTTATCCAGGTCGCCGGACAAGATGCTGAAGGCGTCTACGCTTCCGGCCCCAGAGATACTTCCTCCAATCCCATCGCCAGGGAGGCCGTCGAGGCTCACAGGAAGGCCTTCAAGAGCGATCCCGGGGCATTCTATGACAACGCCTATTCAGCGGCATTGGTATTGATGAATGCCATCAAAAAGGCTGGTGATGAAAACCCGGACGATCTGAAAAAGGTCCTGCAGACAGATAAGGTAGATACTCCTATCGGCAAAATTTCTTTTGATGCAAAGGGTGATGCTATCGGTGCGGGATTTTCGGTCTATCAGGTCAAAAATGGACAGTTTGTTGAAGTTCAGTAAACTGGCTCTCTTAAGCAGAATCAGAGAAGAGGGCGCGCCAGCTGTACTTTCCGCGACTAATTTGAGCCATAGCTGTGGAGCCCGGACAGGATGTAATTCACACCGTAATAGGTGAAGATTACCGAGCAGAAACCTAAAATAGCCAGCCAGGCGATCCGTTTTCCCGCCCATCCTCTGGTGTAGCGGGCGTGGAGAGTGATGGCATAGATAAACCAGGTGATCAGCGACCAGGTCTCCTTTGGGTCCCAGCTCCAATACGTCCCCCAGGCCGAATTGGCCCAGACTGCTCCGGTGATGATTCCCGCGGTCAGCCAGATAAACCCGAATATCATGGTCTTGTGCGTGATATCTTCTATAAGCTGCAAAGAAGGAAGACCGCCAGGTGAAGGGATCTTTCCGGGGGAATGGCTGGGGCCGCCTGTTTCCTTGATCAGGTACATCAGGCCAAGACCCGCCGCAACGGTAAAAGCCGCATAGCCGATAAAGCAGGTAATGACATGGGCTATCAACCAGTTGGACTGCAGAGCAGGAACAAGCGGGCTGATGCTTTTCGCCGCATCGTTGGACAGGGAGGCATAGGCCATCGCCAAAAAGGCAAAGGGTACTGCAAACGCTCCTATTATCTGGAGTTTGAATTTCCATTCAATGACCAGATAGAGCCCGATGATGGCCCAGGCAAAGAACACCACCGATTCATACATATTGGTCAGGGGAGGGTGCCCTATTCCCATCTGGTAAGATTCATGCCAGCGCAGAAAAAGACCTATAGTCTGGATCAGAAGGGCGAGGGCGGTGAAGTATGTTGCGAATCTGCCTATGCGCTTGATCTTAAAGACGCACATAGCCACATAGAGCAGGGTGGAAAACATGTAGGTAAAGGTCGTTATACCCAGAAGCTGCGAACTATTCATGGAAACTCCGTTATTCTATAATCTCATGCTTGCCGCCGTGTGCTGCCTGCCTGCGGCCAAACGAATTCGACAGTGACTTTTGCAGGATATAAAATTATTGTATGGTCTTCATTTTTTCTGCAAGGATTAAAAATACTCCATCAAATCCTGACTTGTTTTTGTTTGTAGAACCCGCCATATATACCGATGTTTTCTGATTTTTCCGGCAGATAAAGATCCAGATCTTTCTGTGCGATAAAAAGAAGGTTGTAAACAGGCCGGCAAGAATCAGGATGCATCCCGTATAGACCCATCCTACGCCCGGATCTTTTGCTATCTGGAGACCGGTTGCATACATCTGTTTTGCCGAAAAAAGATACGGCCGCCCCTGAATGGTGACAGTTTCCTGCCCACCGGAATTCAGCCAGAATACGGAAGGGGCGTTATCCGGACCAGCAATCCAGATTTTCATCCGGTTTATCCTGTCTCCGCTTGCCTCGGCATTGATCACGCCGAACCGCAGTCCATTTTCCTGCCACACAAGCTGTTTTTGAAAAGGGGTACGGAATGTCTTCTTGTTTCCCTTTTCCGCATCGGTTATTTCGACAACGAAATCCCTGTACGCTTTGAAACTTGATTGATAAAAGGTGATGCCCTTATAGGTCAAGGGTTCATTGACCTTGATGGATTTGCGAAGAATTTCCTGTCCATGCTCAAGAACAGTGAGATCTGACCGGTATTCTTTGGGCATGCCGTTTGGATAATACTCAATTTTAAAGGAATCACACCTGACTTCAAAGCCAAGATCGACGGCGAGGGGTTTTCCCTCCAGTTGTATTTTTTCGACACCCTGGCCTTCAGGAATCAATGCCGCCCCTTTAAACCCCAGGAAGGAGCCGATGACCGCGCCAGTAAGAATTATAAGTATGGAAGCATGCACAGCAAAGACACCAAGTCTGGTCCATGCCCCTTTCTGACTGAAGAGGAGTGTGCCGTTTTCAGTTTCTCGTGAAGAAACCTTCCACCCATTTTGCAGGAGCCTCCGAGTGAGTTCTTCCACGGCCCCGACCGGAGGCAAGGCAGTCGTCCAGGTGCTGTTTCTCTTGATGCTCAGCACCCTTGCAATCGTTGTCGCCAGATTGTCTTCGGTGATCTTTTTCCATATAGAGGGAAACCTGTCGAGCGTGCAGATAATAAGATTGCAGCTCAAGATTCCCAGCAGGGCTTTAAACCAAGGGGATCCGAATATATCCGGAAGATTGAAGAGATCAAGAAAACGGGCCTGCCAGATACCGAATTTTTCTGCATACCAGGAAAAGGATTCTCCTTGGGGAATTATTGTGCCGGCAATCGATGCCAGAGAGAGTGTGCAGAGGGTGAGCAGGGCCAGTTTGACCGAGGAAAAAAAATCCCAGATCCACAAAAAAACTCCGGAGGCGGAACGTTTGGTAGTCATAGCAGGAAGAAGATAGCAGTACCGAGGCAACAGTTTTTTGCTCAATAGTAAGTTTGGAAAACTCTTCGTTCAAAACAGTTCTCTTTGCTACCACGCATACCAGGTGATTGCAATAAACAAAAGCCGTATGCCAAAGTAATACGCTGAAGTACTGCCCTTGAAACCGGATCAGGCTCAATCTGCCAATCGATTCAGTTTCTGGATCTCTTGACAGAATCGGCGTGCCCGGAGATCGTGGTGACACGAGTGAAAAGTTCGCGGCCTTCACAGCCTGGGCCGCATAAGCATCCCTTTGTTTCAGGTGCGAATATCCAGAAACGCTACCCGTTTGTCCGCACCCTGAAACAAAACCCGCAGCCAGCCGTAGCCGCCAGGCGCCTGCTCATGGAAGTAGGGGACACGGAACCAGGCTCGGCTGTCGTGGACGAAGTCATCGAAGAGTCTGGTCATCGTTGCCGATACTCTGGCGCGCGCCTGTCTGTTGGTGTGCTCTTTTAAAAACCCCAGGACTTCTTCGGCGGGCTTCACCAGCACATCGTACTGTGTATCGTCCTTTCTCAGCCCGTTTATTGCAAGCGAGATATACTCCTTCGTCAGCACTATATACACCGGCTGGCCGTCGCGCGTTGCTTCGCGTTGGACGGCCAGCGTGGATTCAGGGACAGGCCCAGAAGAGAGATGCCAGCAAGTTGTTTCCTTACAAGCCCAGACTGGCTTGCTTTCCTCGGGAAACAGAAAGCCCATTAACAGGCGAAACTCCTCGGCGCCTTCGCGTAAATCGGTTTTGTCGTTGGTCAACAGTTCCTCGGCGCCTTCACCTGGCCGATGGGAACCCGGTTCTTTTCCGGCAAGATTTTCCAGCCGGGGTCCCTCATCCTCAATCTGCTTATTCAACTGTTCTATCTGTTCGTCCAGAGAAGTTTTCTGAGGCTTTAGCGATTCCGTATCGTCCATGCCAGTGCTGGCATCTATCTCGCTTGAGACACGAGAGCGCGCCGCCATACAATTATTGCGTTTTTTTGTCAGCTCCTCGATCTCGGCTTCATTGAGTTGCTTCAGGTCATACGGCGTGAGGAGGTCTTCCATCGCGTTCCTATAAAATGGCCGCTCCGTTATATAATCGCCAGACCCCGGCAATGAGCGCTTAGCCTGCCAGGCCAGACGGTGTGCGATGCCCAGGCGAATGGCCTCCTCGGCGCGCGACACAGAGGGCATTTCCCTGCGCCAGGCGTTATAGGCGTCGACAACGTCATCGGCTACATCAAACACTTCTTTCATTTCGTTCATCAATTTATCCCCCATTTCCATCGGCACCCCGGCTAGAACCGCCTCGGTATACATATCGTGCAAGGTGATCTGGCTCAGATTATGCGACATATCATTTTCTCTGCCTGAATAGGCCTTGCCCTGCTCGTTGGGCCGGTAGCCGCCGCCGATGTCAGAGTGCACGCCGGGGTAGGCCGCCTCCAGCCGGTTTTTGGGGTAGTAGCTCGGCCCCTCCCGTATCAGGTCCAGCGGGAAACTCATGCGCTGTTCATGCATGGCGATAAAGTGTACGCAGCGTTTGACATTGGGGGGGATATCGAGCGCGCCGTCGGCTGCCCAGCCCCAATGGCCATCCAATGAGGACAGATCGACAAAGCCTGCGCGCGCCGAATCAGGTATCCCCACCGAGGAGACGGTGTCAAAGAGTCCCATGAAATTGACTTCATATTCTATGACGCCGGCCAGTTTTTTGCCCGGCGCCCAGTCATTGATCAGCCGGTTGACAAACACGCGCGCCTCGGCCGCACCGCGCGAGAAGCCGAATACATTGATCAGGATCTTGCGGATCTTCTCATGTCTATTCGCTGGGGCGGGGTCGGTGTGCAGGGTCGCCAGGGTCATCAGCTTGCTGTGCAATATGGGCCGCCTCTCTCGCTCTTCGCTCTGTGGGTCGTAATTCCAAGGGAGCGGATCGGTGGACATGCTGGTAATTTTCAGCGACTTGCCATCGTTGATGTTCAGCTCTTTGCAGACACTGAACGCGTCCTCTCTTTCGAGCAAGCGCTCGAGGAATTTTTCGCTTTTCGGTGTGGCAGCATAGGCGGCATTGAGCAACAGGGTATAGGCCCAGCCTATGCGGTTACCAAAGCCTTTAGCGAAAGCCTTACCCATTAAGGAGAAGGTGGTCTCGCCAATTTCTTCAAAGGGCGTACCGACCCCCTGAATATAGTGTTTAAAAAGCCATCCGTCTTTTGTCTTTACGGGTTCTTCCAACCCTTTGCTAGCATAAAACAAGCGCGCGATGTTAGTCTGTGAGAAGGTTTTCTCATCGGTGTCTTTATGCTTGCCGGTTCCATCAAAAAACAGGTTGACGATGACTTTGCTGCCGCATATATGATGGGTATCCTGACATGCGCAAGTCAGTTTTTCATACGCCGATCCCTGTACCACAGAGAGCCAGCCGCCGTCCGGAATGTGCTTTGCCCAACGAAACCCGCTATCCTGCTGTGGGATATCCTGATTCATGGTTTTCCCCCTTCTTCCTGGTTGCCTGATGCCTTTCGCGCACGTTCTTTATCTGCCCGTTCACGGTCGCGCTGTACACGCCATGCCAGTTCTTCGGCCAGATCGGCATTGCGTTTGACATCAGGGATGCCTTGCACGATATAGGGATCGTTGTCGACGGGCTTAATACTGGGCTCTTCATACGTGCCGTCGGGAAGTGGCGAATTGGAAGGAATATAGAGACGTATCCTGTCGCCTGGCAGAAACTTTACAAAAAAGTCTGTCGGCCTTTTATACGGCGGTATTTCCGCAGTAGCCTGAAACCATTTCAAACCAGTACGATTTTCATGGCTATAGGGGTGTTGATCCCGCAGCCATACCACCTTTATCCATAAACCCGGCCGCCATTCAGTGGGAATACCGCCCATGCAGCACATAAATGCCCCCCCGCCTGAGTAGGGTGAACCCTCTTTTTTAGGGACTATATCTGGGCCGCCGCTGCTGGAGCGCCCATCCAGACTAGAAACCGAAAATCTTATTATGCCGGACGTGGTGTAGTTGTAGCCACCGACATTAGTCGGAAGGGTCTCAGGTCTTACAGTGCAACTGCTGGCGGCAAGACAGCATGCAAGCAGCAGTAAATAACGATAACGGTCAAACAGGATGTGGTACATGTTTCCCTCCATTTCTTTAGTAGAAGATCAAATAGCTTTAAAAATTATCCAAAAAGATATTATTCATCTGAAATCACAGGTGAATAATCAACAATCTGTCGTCCGGAAAGTGCTTTGCCCAACGAAACCCGCTATCCTGCTGTGGGATATCCTGATTCATGGTTTTCCCCCTTCTTCCTGGTTGCCGGATGCCTTTCGCGCACGTTTTTTATCTGCCCGTTCACGGTCGCGCTGTACACGCCATGCCAGTTCTTCGGCCAGATCGGCATTGCGTTTGACATCAGGGATGCCTTGCACGATATAGGGATCGTTGTCGACGGGCTTAATACTGGGCTCTTCATACGTGCCGTCGGGAAGTGGCGAATTGGAAGGAATATAGAGACGTATCCTGTCGCCTGGCAGAAACTTTACAAAAAAGTCTGTCGGCCTTTTATACGGCGGTATTTCCGCGGTAGCCTGAAACCATTTCAAGCCAGTACGATTTTCATGGCTATAGGGGTGTTGATCCCGCAACCATACCACCTTTATCCATAAACCCGGCCGCCATTCAGTGGGAATGCCGCCCATACAGCACATAAATTCCTGGCCCCCCACATAGGGTGCGTCCTCTTCTTTAGGGTCTATACCTGGGCCGCCGCTGCTGGAGCGCCCATCCAGACTAGAAACCGAAAATCTTACTATGCCGGACGTGGTGTAGTTGTAGACGCCGACATTAGTCGGAAGGGTCTCAGGTCTTACAGTGCAACTGCTGGCGGCAAGACAGCATGCAAGCAGCAGTAAACAACGGTAACGGTCAAACAGGATGTGGTACATATTTCCCTCCATTTATCAGTTGAAGCTCTGATAGCTTATAAAAACTCCACAAAAATGGTACTCTACTGAAACAACAGGTGAAAAATCATTAATTTTCCCCGCAGAAATTCATTTGCCCAACGAAACCCAACATCCCGGCTCAGGTCGGCGTCTGTTTTGTCGGCCTTTGTTTTGCCCGTGCGTCAGAGGCCTGCCCTTCTGGTTTATTGATCTCTCCTTTTCTCTGAAAGTCTCGTTTAGATGCGGTCCCCGCCGTTCCTGCTGCCAAATTGAAAGGACGAACCTTCATGCCTCGTTGAGGCTGATCATTCCGGTCCTGCCCTGCTGGCTGGAGGCGCAGCTCATAGAAGCGGGCCGTTGTTTTTGGCAGCATGTACAGCACAGCGTTGGGAGTGCCGTTATTTATTACCCAGGTAACAAGAATGCCCCCGGAGCAGGCGGTTTGATAGATGCATAACTCTTACATGCATTGATAATTCCTAGCACGATGTTTCTGCATAGTCAAGTGCATATGTCTGAAAAGGAGCACATACAACAGATTCCAGGGATGACGCGTCCTTGGTCTCACACCTGCAGAAGGAACACGTTCCTGAAGGAAACGTCAGAACGCTCACGGTCCGGAAAGGGGGGGCGGTTAAATTTGGGAAATGAACGGTCCTGTAAAGATGCGCCAACTTTAGCAATGGACGTTTTTATACTTGCTATTCTGGAATAAAAGGAGTATCAAACTATGTTGCAGCAGGCATGAATATTGAAAATGTCAGATATCACATATCCATTTGGCCAGAGCTGTATGGATTGTGGCAAGAGATACGATTAAGGAGAGTGTACAATGGCTAAGGTATGTCAGATTTGCGGAAAAGGTCCGGCAACTGGAAATAATGTTTCCCATGCTCATAATAAAACACGTCGCCGCTGGCTCCCCAACCTGAAGAGGGTTCGTTTGGTAACCGATAAAGGCGGTACGGCGCATGCAAGGGTTTGTACGCGATGCATCCGTTCCGGAGCAGTGGTTAAACCTGCATAAGGATTTTCACAACGAATAGTAAAGGGCGAGTGGATTTATATATCCAGCTCGCCCTTTTTTGGTTTGAGGGAAGAACACATGGACGAGAACACGATACAATTTCTATCTCTTGAAAATGCCCTGAAGATTGTTGCCGCGATTCAGGAAGAAGAGGATATCCATAATTCCGACAGGCGGATTCTGACAGTATACAACTATGAGGACCAGGAAGTGTGCTGGTTTGATTTCCAAGAAGTCATGGATGCTCTGAAAGCCGAAGGCAAGACAACCGAGAAATCCAATGTCCAGGATTACATACTGCGGCGCATCCCGGACTGGGGAAAATGAATCCGATTGTTTCCTTTCTTCGATTAAAGCACTGAATACCCCTTCCTTATGGCCGATTTCAGCAAAGAACAGCTTGAGAGATACAGCCGTCAGATTCTTCTTTCGGAAATCGGAATCAAAGGGCAGGAGAAACTCCGTTCCGCCAGAATATTGCTTGTCGGGGTGGGGGGGCTTGGTTCTCCTGTCTCGTTCTATCTTGCTGCTGCCGGGATTGGGACATTGGGAATAGTCGATCACGATGTGGTTGATTTATCCAACCTGCAACGCCAGATTGTTCATTTCACAAAAGACATTGGCAGGCCAAAGGTTGATTCGGCAAGGGATAAACTTCTGGCTCTCAATCCAGAGGTGAATATCCGGATATACAACCAGCGTCTTTGTTCCGGTGAGATCAATGAACTCATAAAAGGATACGATTTCATTATTGACGGAACCGATGACTTCCAAACGAAATTCCTGATAAACGACGCCTGTATTTCAGCTGGAATCCCTTTTTCGCACGCGGGGATACTGCAGTATGACGGACAGGCAATGACCGTGTTGCCTGGGAAAAGTGCATGTTATCGCTGCGTATTTAAAAATCCCCCACCCGAAGATATTGCACATGTCTGTTCTAAAGCCGGCATACTTGGAGCTGTGGCGGGAATAGTGGGAACAGTACAGGCAGTCGAGGCCTTGAAATATATAACAGGCGTTGGTGATCTTCTCACGGATACCTTGCTCACTTTCAATGCCTTGAGTATGGATTTCAGAAAGATCATCGTTAAACAACGGCCGGACTGCGCCGCCTGCGGTCGTACGCACTCCTGAAAAGGTCATCTGCCAACGGACGATGAGCCGTGCCGCAGTTTGCGATTTCCTTTAAAAAGAGATCCTTCTTTTTTATGATGGAGGCATGCGAAATCATTTTCCCTATGCTATAGTTGATTAAAACAATCAATGCACAACAGCGAAAAGAAATGATGCTGTCTCTGTTTCCCTTTTGCGAGAAAATCCACTGCATCAGTTGCCCTGTAAGGAAGTGCCGGTTTCTTTCGTTTGCCGTATGCCAGTAATTCAATGCTCATGGCGTTCAGTTCCTGTTGGGGACAACGCAATGCGGTTTGCGCAAATATAACAAGAGGGCGTTATGAAAAAGGTCGGCATAGTAGGGGGGATCGGGCCGGAATCCACGATTGCCTATTATCGGGGAATACTCGAAGCATTTAAACCTACCTTTGCGCAATACGGATATCCCGAGATAGCCATTGAAAGTATCGATATGCATACGGTAATGTATCATATTGAGAATTCGAAATGGGAGGAGATCGCCGAATTCATCGCCTCAAAATTCGAGGTCCTTCGGGCAGGTGGCGCTGCATTCGGTGCGATAGCATCCAATACGCCGCATTTCGTTTTCGACGCTATACAGTCTCAGACCTTTCTGCCGCTCGTCAGCATTGTTGACGCTACACTGAACTACACAATACAGCATAATCTTCGCAATCTCTGCCTGTTGGGGACAAAGGTCACGATGGGGACTGATTATTATAAGCGGATGTTCGAGGTGGAAAACATCCGGCTTGTCGTACCGAATGCAGAGGAACAGGAATATATCGATAAGAAGCTCTTTTCCGAGATTGAATTCGGCATATTGAAAGAGGAGACAAGGAGAGGCTTTCTGGCAATTATCGAGAGAATTGTTAAAGAAGAAAATGTTGAAGGCATCATAGCAGGGTGCACCGAGCTGCCTTTACTCCTTTCCGCTGAAGCTGTCAGTGTGCACTATATCGACACCGTCAAAATTCATGTTGCTCACATTGTTGATATATGTAAGAATTTCGACTAACCAGCATGACTGGAATAGATTGACCAGCCTCAACAAAACATGAAAATTCCTCATTTCAGTATGGCAAGGATACTGCTTCTGGGTGACTTTCATATAAATTTCAATTCAGACCGGTTACCGCCGTAATCTGCCCAAAATGATTGACAATGACAGCCTTCGTACTGTAGATAAAAAAGCCCTTTAAAGAACAAAAGACAGAAATTTTCCTATGTTGCTTCCAGGAGTGGCACCCTCGCAGCCGGGATACAACGCTATGCGGATAAGGCGTCCGAAAAAAACTGGAATTTCCCCCTTAAATATATGTATGGATTTGTTTCAGATTTTAGGATACGGAATCTGAATTTGACATACGCATCACTCATCATGGAGTCTTGGAAGAGAATATTATGCTGGAAAAATTGAGATCTGCCATTTCTCTTCCTCAATCGGGTGATCAATGGGTGGCTGGCATTGCAGCGTTGCTTCCTGTCGCTCTTGTCCTGGGAAGTGTTGCCTTTGAACTGGTTATCGGCCTCACGGGCCTGTTATGGATCATTCAATCTCTTCGATCCCCTCGCGCAGGATTTCAACGCGTTTGGAAGCTGCCGGCTTTCTGGCCGTTGATTTTGTGGATGGTTGGAATTCTCCTCAGCAGGATGACCAACGGCTTCTCCGTTTCCGGGTTTTTTCATGATTTTTCCTATATCCGTTTTCTGATTTTTTTTCTGGCACTTGTCGATGTATCCGAACGTCTGGCAATTGATCGCTATCTCCTCGCAGGCATGGGGGCAGGCATTGTCTGGGCAGCGCTCAACGCCCTTTCCGCCGTGGGATTGGGCGTCGATTTCATTGGCGATCCCTTGAGTTTCTATACAGAAAAATTGCATGAAGGAGAACGGATTGCTGCCTTTACTTCCTATATCTTTCCTTTCCTCGTGCTCAGATGTATTTCAGGCAAAGATCTGGGAAAATATGAACGAATGGCACTCTGCCTGCTCTTGCTCCTTACCGGCGGACTGATTTTTGTAACAAAGATCCGTACAGCATGGCTGGCTGCGGGTATAGGCCTCGTCGGGGGACTGGCCATAACCCTGCAGGGGCGGTATCGCTGGAGAATTGCCGGAGGGGTGGCTTTTGTCATGGTCGCCGTTGGGCTGCTTCTGTATGTTTGCGGGTATCAGACCAGTATGGGCAGTATGTATGACCGGTATTGGATCTGGAGTAGAAGCCTGACCTTGTGGATGGAAAACCCCATATTGGGAGTCGGTATTTCAAATTTTTCCAAATCGATCTATCAACTGGCTGCCAATACTGATTTCAGGCCCTATATTGCCCCCAATGGCGTGGCCTATGATGTCCAATATGCCTCCCATTCCCATGATCTCTTTTTGCATCTTCTAAGTTGTACAGGGATCTGGGGATTTCTGTCATTCTTCTGGCTGCTGTTCACTGTAACCAGAAGATGGCTGCAGAACTGCTCTTCCTGGCGGATTGGCCTGGGAGCCTGTCCCTTTGTCCTGCTTGGCAATGCTGTTACCGGATGGACCGTTTACGATTCTTTTTATGCCAGTATCGTTATATTTTTCCTTGCTTGGCTGGCGACCGGTCACCCCCTGAAACAGGGGAAAGAATGCGCATGATGCTCTTCAGCTGAAAACAAGGACGCCTGTACACAAGACCTGCATAATGAGACATTTAACAGTGGTGCAAATGCTGCCTGCGCTGGAAGAAGGCGGCGTGGAGTGTGAAACCGTGGAACTTGCCGGCTATCTTGTCAGCCAGGGGCACAGGTCTCTAGTGATCTCTGCGGGCGGAAGGATGGTGCCCGCACTCACCACTGCAGGCACCATCCACCATACCTGGCCGCATATTGGAGAAAAGAGTCCGCGCTGTCTGCAATATTTTCTCACATTGCGCCGGTTTCTCATTGACAATCAGGTGGATATCCTGCATTTGCGTTCCCGTTTGCCCGCCTGGGTCGGCTATCTGGTCTGGAAGAGTCTGCCCAGAAATAAACGCCCCTATCTTGTGACGACCTTTCACGGTTTCCATTCCATTAACGCCTACAGCGCCATTATGGCAAAGGGGCAGACAGTTATTGCCGTTTCTCGATGCATCGCTGAACATATCAAGGACGCCTATGGGGTCTCCGATAGCAGAATCTCCGTTATTTACGGAAGTTACGATAGAAACTTCTTTGATTTCCAACAGGTTGCAAAGGAACGAATGGATGTCCTTCGCAATCAATGGGGAATTGCAAAGGACAATGCTCCGGTCATCCTCCTTCCCGGACGGATCACCCGCCTGAAAGGGCATGGGTTTTTTATTCGAAGCCTTGCCCGCATACAACACCTTCCCTGGATTGCAATCTGTACCGGGGATCTTGCTCAAAATCCGGATCTTGCAGTTGAATTGCAGGATATGGCCGTACGTTCGGGACTTGCAGGCCGCATCCGTTTTACAGGATATTGCCAGGATATGCCGACAGCCTTGAAGATGGCGCAGGTGGTGGTATCGTCTTCGATTAAACCCGAGTCCTTCGGCCGTATCGCCGTCGAGGCGCAGGCCATGGAGACACCGGTGATCGCAACTGCCCATGGCGGAAGTTTGGAGACTGTCCGGGACAGGGAAACCGGCTGGCTGGTTCAACCCGGAAATGAAGAGGAAATGGCCGGGGCGATGGCAGAAGCTCTCTCCGATCAGGAGCTCTGCCGTCGTATGGGGAAAAGAGGGCGAGCCTGGGTTGAAGTGCAGTTCACAGCGCGAAAATTGTTTGAACAAACTCTGGATGTCTACGGCAAACATTGGAAAAAGAACACTGGGAACGAGGGCGAATGATGCCGACAGTCTTATGGTGGGGCCGTACAGAACGTGACTATTCCAGGAACCGGGTGGTTCTGAATCTCTTTGAAAATTTGGGCTGGAATATCTCTTTTTTTCATCCTTTCTCCAGTCAACTTGGTGTCTTGGAGGCGATAATCCGCAGACCCCAACGCCCTGACCTGATCTGGCTCCCCTGTTTCAGACATCGTGATATCCATTCCGCAGCCATCTGGGCAAAAAAATGGAATGTACCGCTGATCCTCGATCCTCTCATTTCGGCCTACGAAAAGGAGGTTTTTGAACGCCGGAAATGGCTGCCTGATTCCAGACAGGCGGAAAAACTCAGAAAATGGGAGGCGAATCTTTTTTCCTCTGCAGATGTGCTGGTGGCCGACACCTCGGCCCATGCCGCCTTTTTCCATGACCGGTTGCTGGTCAGTCCGGAAAATACCAGGGTCCTGTATGTGGGAGCCGAAGCCGGTCTTTTTGAATACCTGCCGCCTGCGCAGCCCGGTCCGCCGTTTGAGCTTCTTTTTTACGGGAGTTTTCTTGAACTTCATGGCGTTGATGTCATTGTTGAAGCTGCCAAGAGACTCAATCGTCCTGACGTTACCTGGGTTCTTCTGGGAGAAGGCGATATGAAGGAAGGAATCCAGGCCGAGGTCAACCGATATCCCAATATTCAATTTGAATCCTGGATTCCCTATACGACGTTGCCGGATCGCATTGCCCGCGCCCACATCCTGTTGGGGATCTTTGGCCCGACAGTCTTGACGGATCTGGTCATTCCTAATAAGATATTTCAGGCCATGGCAGTCGGTCGTCCTGTTATAACCAGCTATTCGAAGGCCTATACGGATAGCCTTGAAGGACAGAATACCATCGGCTGGGTTCCGAGCGGAGATCCTCAGGCCTTGGCGGATATGGCAGGAGCATGGTTACGTAACCCCGAGGACCTGGAACGGCGCGGCTCTGAAACCCGCGCCTTATTTGACAGGTATTTCAGCCCGGCACAGTTACAGACGGCGTTGAAGGAAATAATAGATCAGGCGATCACCAATCATCGCCGCAAATGATTTGCCCTTTCTGTTTTCTTACCGTAAAGCGCAGTTTATGGAAAATCTACGTAAATATATGCTGCAGATTAAGCGAAATCAGGAAATTATAAAGATCGTCATCATCTATGTCCTGATTGGCTGCACTTGGATTTACTTCTCGGATGCTGTGCTGTTCTTGTTGTTTCAAGATACGGAGATAATAGCAAAATTATCTATATTTAAAGGTGTTGCCTTTATCCTGTTCACCTCAGTTCTTCTCTTATTCCTGATTTCCCGTTTGAGTTGCAAAATTAAAGCTTCGGTAAATGCCCTGCAGGAAAGCGAGGAACGTTTTCGGCTTGCCATGGAGGCCACCAGCGATGGTATATGGGACTGGAACATTGAAACAGGTGATGTCTATTTCAGTCCGAAATATACGCAGATGCTGGGGTATGAACAGGATGAATTCAGAAAGCGTGTTGAGATGTGGTCTGATTTGATCTTCGAAGAGGACCGGGAACGGGTTTTAGCTGTTAATCAGGAATGCATAGATGGAGTTACAGCAAGTTTCGAGGTTGAATATCGAATTCACACCCATAATGGACTGACAAAATGGATTCTCGGGCGGGGAAGGGCGGTCAGTCGGGATGAGCATGGACGCGCGACACGTTTGCTTGGCACCCATGTCGATATTACAGAGAGTAAACGCATTGAGGATGCCCTGCGGGAAAGCGAGGATAAATTCCGGCTGACATTCAACTTCAGCCCCGACGCAGTAAACATCAATCGACTTGAAGACGGGCTCTATGTGGATATCAATGAGGGCTTTACCCGGACGACCGGTTATTCCCGCGAAGACGTTACAGGCAAAACATCCCTGCAGTTGGATATCTGGCATAATCTTTGCGATCGGCAGAAATTGATAGACGGGCTTCAGAAAAACGGATTTTATGAAAATCTTGAGGCGCAATTTCGAAGGAAGGACGGGACACTGCTCACCGGATTGATGTCTGCCCGGATCATTTCCCTGAAAGGCGTACCGCATATAATTTCTATCACCAGAGATATAACTGAACACATACGCCATGAAAAGGAACAGCTGAAGATTGAGAAACTGGAGTCCCTCGGAATTCTAGCCGGAGGTATTGCCCATGATTTCAATAATATCCTGACGGGAATCATGGGCAATATCTCTTTTGCCAAGGTCTTTCTCGATACCGCGCACAAAGCCTTTACACCCCTGGCTGAAGCCGAAAAGGCAACGGTGCGGGCCGGAGAACTCGCCCACCAGCTTCTGACTTTTGCCCGCGGCGGTGAACCGATCAAGAAAGTTGTTTCCCTTCATCAGCTTATCGATGAAGTCCTGTCATTTGTTCTGCACGGCTCTAAGGTCAAAGGACTTGTGGATATACCTGATGAAATCCATGCCCTTGAGGTGGATGAGGGGCAGATCAGCCAAGTCTTGCAGAATATAATCATCAACGCCATCCAGGCTATGCCGGAAGGGGGGACCTTGCTCGTCACGGCGCGTAATGAGGTGATGGGGAGAGACAATGGTCTGGCACTGGCTCCAGGTCCTTACATACGCATGATCTGCGCTGACAAAGGAAGCGGCATATCGGAAGAAAATCTTAAAAGAATATTTGATCCTTATTTCACTACAAAGTCGACTGGCGTAGGCTTGGGACTCTCATCGGCCCATTCCATAGTCAGCAGGCATGGTGGACATATCAGCGTGGATTCCACAAGGGGTTCAGGCACAACCGTTACCATTCATTTGCCATCGACGGGTTCGATATACGCCATCGATCAGGCCAATAGCGCCCGATCTGACACCGGTGAACATCCTGGCGGAGCTGTTCTGGTCATGGACGATGATCAGATGATCAGGGATATAGCCTCTTCGATGCTCATCCATCTTGGGTATGATGTTACGACCTGTGCCAGTGGTGAGGAAGCCGTTCAGGATTTTAAGGACTCTCTGAAGGCAGGCCGCCCATTTCTGATAGGTATCATGGATCTGACAATTCCGGGGGGACTCGGAGGAAAAGAGGCTGCCCAGAAGATCCTCGCGCTTTCACCGGATGCTTGTCTGATTGTATCGAGCGGGTACTCCAATGATCCCATCATGTCGAACTACAAGGAATATGGATTCAGCGGGGCTATAGCAAAACCCTACAATATCGGAAAATTTAAAGAGATGCTTGCCATGACGCACCGGAAGGCTGACTGAAACCTGCTCCTTGAGGTTGTGTAGGCCCGGCAATTTCACCGGGGCAGGATTGCAGGACTGTCAGCAGCGCGATCTCATTTGTCGACAATTCCTTGCAATAATTCTCCGATCTTTGCGGGAAACAGTATCACGGTATTGGATGGACTGGAGCCAAGTCCATCTATGGTCTGTAAGGTCCGCAGCTGGAGGGTGATTGGGCTGTCCGACATGATTTTGGCGGCCTCGGCAAGATTTGTGGCCGCCATTTTATCTCCTTCGGCCTTTGTAATTGTTGCCCGTTTTTCGCGCTCAGCAGAGGCCTGACGAGACATCATCCGCTTCAAATCTTCCGGCAATTCAATATCCTGCAAGCGTAACGAATCTATGCAAAGACCCCAGTTTTTCACCCTCTCTTCAACGTGTTCCTTGATGCGGATCTGAATCTGCTCCCTCTCCGAAAGCAGTTCATCAAGCGTCAGGCCGCCTATGATGTCCCTGAGCGCCGCCTGGGCGTACTGACCGACGGCAAATCTGAAATCCTGGATTGATATCACTGCCTTTTCACTGTCGACAATCATGAAGAACAAGGCTGCATCGATTTCTGCCGGTACATTGTCTCTGGTGATGACCTTCTGCCGCGGTATATTGAGGACCAGGACGCGGGTGTCGAGAAATCGAACGCTTTCAACAACCGGTATGATATAGAGGAGTCCGGGTCCCTGTACCGATTTAAACCTTCCCAGACGAAGCACAACGCCCCGTTCCCATTGCGCTGCCACCCGGATGCCCGATACGAGAACGAACCAGACAAATGCGGGACAGAGAACGGCAGCGAGCAAATCCGGTTGCAGGAAATTCATCGTATCATGCCTTCCCATCGAATAAATCACCAGTGCGGCAATGGCCACCGGGATAAGGCAGAGAAGCGCGCGCAGGGGCTTTCCCAGTGACTCATGCTCGCCTACGGGCTTTACATATTGCTTAAAATCTTCTGCCATATGCATTCTCCTTTGTAGTAGGCCGACGATGGTGGCTAGACAGGCAGGAGTACTCTTCCCTGCCTGTCTTCTCTCTGGTTACTGTAAGACTGATTCGGCAAAAGCGATAGCTTCCACATAGTGCTGATGGAGTTTTTCTGAACCCGTTCCCAATATCTTTATAGCGGCCAGACATCCGGGTTTGTCGTGTTTTTCATAGCAGATTGCCAGGCTGAGATAGGGTGAATAAGGACCGATTCTGCTGATAAGGGCGTTTCGCAGATTATCGCTCAGCGACAATCGTTCGCAGATAAAATCCATTGTCGTATCCAGCATGGCGTCCAAAAGAGAAAAAAGTCCCATCAGGAAGATTTCGTCGTTTTTTTCTTTCAGTGCCGTATCAAGAGACAGCAACTGGCACATCTTTGCCCGGACCACGGCCATTCGAACCAGTTCTGTCGGTTTATCCGTTGCCAGTTCAGAAATGAGCACCAGGATGATAAATCTCCGGATTTCCATATCCCCAAGATAGGTTATAGCATGGGAAACGGACTCTATCTTATTGAAACGGTAAAAGTAAGAGGAATTAATATAGCGGAGGAGCTTGTAGGCCAGTCCCACATCTTCCTGGATAATTTTTTCAATTTTCTTCACAGAGGTGGTCTTTCGGTTGATCTCAGCCAGCAGATTGATCAGATTGATCTTCGCCGAATCCACCTCCCTGATCTTTATTTTTTCGGGACGGCAGAAAAAGTACCCCTGAAAATATGTAAATCCCATTTTGCTGATCAGGTTGAACTCCTCATGGGTCTCAACTTTTTCAGCGAGAAATTTCAATTTGTACCGGGAGAGCCTGTGCATGGTTCTCTCGATGGTGTCGAGAGAGGAGATCCGAAGGTCAAATTTAATGATGTCGGCAATGCCTACGAGCGGATCCAGGCTGGGATCATAGATAAAATCGTCCAGGGCAATGGTGTAACCATCATGTTTCAATTTTTGGCAGATGCGAACAACATCGGGAGTTGGCGGTACATCTTCCAGAATTTCCACGACAATCATGGTTTTCGGAAATGAGGCGGGGAGATTCTGCAGCAGGAGCTGGCGGGTGAAATTGATGAAGCAGGGACGTGATCCGCTTATTTTATCAATACCTTCTGTCAGGAAAGCGCTGGAAAGAACGCTGGTGGTCGCCTTGTTGCCGCTGACTGTTGCAAGGGTGAATTTCTTTGTCCCTCTATACAAAAGTTCATAGGCAAACAACCGCTTATGTGCATTAAGAATCGGTTGCCTGGCAATAAAAATATCCATAAAACCTCGGAAATAAAATCCATTTCAAGAAACCTTTCTTCTTCATCATAGGCTAATCTCCGGATTGACACAACAAGAGTTCGTTCATTTATTCACTATTCATAAAAAAAGCGGCATATGGCGCTGAATCCGTAATTTGTTTGGCAATCTCAATTGCAAGATAAGGGATTATGAGATAGAACAAAGCCCATTGAAAGAAGAGAGTGCGGTTGTATTCCAAGTGACGCTTCGTCTTGAATAGGAGGATTGATTCTATGAAAGAAACGATGGAAAAGAAAAAAAATATCGCGGAGATGTATGAATTGCTGCGGGATATCTACGAAAATCTTCTGCCATTTGACCGTCTTCTGGGGGTGAAAGTTGTCAGTCTGACAGCTTCGGATGTGAAAGTGAGGATCGACATGCGGGAGGAGCTCATAGGCAATTTCGTGCGCCGGATTCTTCACGGAGGCGTTATCTCCTCGGTATTGGATCTGACGGGTGGTCTTATCGCCTCAGTTGATCTGCTGAAACATATGGAGCGCATGTCCCTTGAAGACATGGGGAAACGGTTGATGAAGATGGGAACCATCGATCTGCGTGTGGACTATCTCAGGGTAGGGGAGGGGGCATATTTTATCGCTTCGGGGGCCGTTTTGCGGACCGGCAAGCGGGTTGCGGTGGTCCGTACCGAATTGTGCAACGATCAGGACCTGCTTATTGCGGCGGGAACCGGGACGTACCTGGTCGGCTGACAGTATCGCTATTCCTCCGGAGAAAAGATGCCGGGCCGCTTGCGAATCCACCTTGTTCTGTCTGTTATTATGCGATTAAAGGTCTCTATGGATGTTGATTAATACGGCCAAATACAATACTATATTCCTTTCTTCCTCTATGACAATTCTTCAAAAAAACATTATATTATGACTGTATCTCCTCATATTTACGACGAAAGCAAGATCAAGACGCTGAGTTCTCTGGAGCATATCCGGAAACGGCCGGGTATGTATATCGGCAGGCTCGGAGACGGTTCCAATCAGGATGACGGCATCTATATTCTGTTAAAGGAAGTTGTTGACAATGGTGTCGATGAATTCATCATGGGGGCCGGGAAGCGCATCAATATCAGCATCGATCCGGAAGGGCTGGTTCAGGTCCGTGACTTTGGCCGCGGCATTCCGTTGGGCAAGATCGTCGATTGCGTCTCCACAATCAACACCGGCGCCAAATACAATACAGATGTGTTTCAGTTTTCCGTCGGTCTGAACGGAGTCGGCACCAAGGCCGTCAACGCCATGTCCGAGCATTTCAAGGTCACGGCCTTCAGAGAGGGCCGGTTCGCCATGGCAAGATTCATTCGGGGGGAGCTGGCCGAGCAGGACAGCGGCGAGACCAAAGAAAAGGACGGGACCCTGGTTGAATTCCTGCCGGACCGGACCATGTTTCCAAATTATACCTTTGATTTGCAGTTCATAGATAAACGCCTGTGGCGTTATGCCTATCTGAACGCGGGACTGAAACTGTATCTTGACAAGACCTGCTATCATTCCTCCAACGGACTTCTTGATCTTTTGAACAAAGAGCTGGATGGTGAAAATATTTATGCCCCTATTTATTACCGGGATTCTCTTCTGGAGTTCGCCTTTTCACACACGGATGCCTACGGGGATACCTATTATTCCTTTGTCAACGGGACCTATACCAGTGAAGGCGGGACGCATCTCTCCGCCTTTCGCGAGGGCATTCTTAAAGGGGTGAACGAATACTCCAATAAAAAATTTGTGAGCAAGGATGTTCGGGATGGGATAGTCGGCACCCTGGCAGTGAAAATTAAAGATCCGGTCTTTGAGTCCCAGACCAAAAACCGTCTTGGAAACACTGAGATCCGTTCCTGGATCGTCAATATCGTTAAGGATGCGGTCTCCAGCGCCTTGTACAAAGACACGCAGGCGGCGGAGATCCTGCTGGACAAGATCGCCCGCAACGAGGAGGTCAGAAAGGAACTGCAGAGCGTCAGAAAGGAGGCCAGAGCCAAGGCTAAAAAGGTGGCGCTGAAAATCCCCCAGCTGAAGGATTGCAAGTTTCACCCTTCAAGGGAAAATCCTTCCCGCGAGGGGAAGGAAAATATGCTTTTCATCACCGAGGGCCAATCCGCAGCAGGCTCCATCGTCTCCTCGCGCGATCCTTTGATCCAGGCGGTTTTTTCGCTGAAGGGCAAGCCCATGAACGTCCTTGGACAGAAAATGGCTTTGATCTATAAAAATGAAGAGATGTATTCGCTGATGCGGACTCTTGATGTTGAAGATTCAATATCCAATCTCCGGTATGACAAGGTCATCCTGGCAACGGACGCGGATGTCGACGGCCTGCACATCAGAAACCTTCTCTTGACTTTTTTTCTGCATTATTTTGAACCTTTGGTTAAGCTCGGCCATGTCTATATCCTGGAGACACCGATCTTCCGGGTGCGGAACAAGAAGGAAACCCACTACTGCTATTCTGAAAAGGAAAAAGTGGTGGCGACCAAAAAACTGCAGGGCAGGGGCCAGACTCAGGCCAATGTGGAGACGACCCGTTTCAAAGGGCTGGGCGAGATCTCCCCCAGGGAGTTCAAGCAGTTTATCGGTCCCGATATGAGAATCCGGAGTGTCACCATGGATTCCATAAGCGAGGTGGCTAAAGTGCTCTCCTTTTATATGGGCAAAAACACCCCTGACCGGAAAAAATATATTATGGAAAACCTGATGTAGATTTCTTGCCTTCCCAAAACTGCTTTATAACAGCCATCAATCAACTCTACTCTTTTATATCAATGGAATCCAACCTCGGCAAACTCCATCAGCTTTTTGACCAGAATTTCCTTGAATATACCTCTTATGTTATCAAGGAACGGGCCATCCCGGACATCAATGACGGGTTCAAGCCTGTCCAGCGGCGGCTGCTCCAGACCCTGCACAATATGGATGACGGGCGTTTTCATAAGGTAGCCAACATTGTCGGGGAAACCATGAAGCTGCACCCGCATGGCGACGCTTCGATTTTCGCTGCCTTGGTCAACCTCGCTAATAAAGGCTTTCTCATTGACCGGCAGGGGAATTTCGGCAATATCCTTACCGGTGATCAGGCCTCTGCGGCACGATACATCGAGTGCCGGCTTTCGCCGCTGGCGAAGGAGGTTCTTTTTAATAAGGATCTGACTGAGTATGATGAATCCTATGACGGCAGGATGATGGAGCCCCTGACCCTGCCTGCCAAAATTCCGGTCCTGCTGCTGCAGGGGGCCGATGGGATAGCGGTGGGCATGGCAACCAAGATCATGCCCCATAACTTCTGCGAGCTTCTTGAGGCCCAGAAAAAGATCCTGCGGGGAGAGGATTTCGAAATATATCCGGATTTTCAGCAGAAAGGTCTTATTGACGTAAGCCAGTATGATCATGGCAACGGCAAGATCCGCTGCCGTGCCCGTATTGAAGAGCTCAATGAAAAGACTATCGTCATCCGGGAGATCCCCTACACCACCACCACGGAATCCCTCATCGAATCCGTTGAACGCGCGGCCAAGGCAGGAAAAATTAAAATCAGCTCCATCGATGATTATACGGCCGAGGATGTTGAGATAGAGATCAAACTGGCCAGGGGCATCTACGCGAAGGATACCATTACGGCTCTCTATGCCTTTACCGACTGCGAGGTTCCGATAAGCCCCAATCTGACCTTGATCCGTGACAAGACCCCGATGACGTCCACTGTTGAAGAGGTGCTCAGATACAATACCGGCAAGCTGCACAGGGATCTGACGCATGAACTCGAAATCGACCTTGATCGTCAGCTGGAAAAACTGCATGCCCGTAAACTGGAGCAGATCTTTATTGAAGAGCGGCTCTACAAGGATATCGAAGAGGAAACCAGCGTCAAGGCGATAACCGGCAGGATATTTGCGTCCCTGGAACCTTTTTCTGATCAGCTGATCCGGGCCGTATCCAATGAGGATGTAGACCGGCTGCTGGAGATCAGGATCAAACGGATATCCCGCTATGATATCAACAGGCAACTCAAAGAGATTAAAGCCATTGAGAAGGAGATCGAGGCTCTGCGGAAAAATCTGCAGGACACGGTGGGTTTCACCATTTCCTTTTTGGACAGCCTGCTGGAGCGATACGGAAAGTTTTTTCCCCGGCAGACCGAGATCAGCGAGTTTACAGAGGTCAGCGCCCGCAATATTGCCATTGCCAATCTCATCGTCGGGTATCATCGCGAGTCGGGATTTCTGGGGCATGCCATCAAGGCAGAAGACGAAAAAAACGATCTGTCGGTACCGTGTTCTGAATACGACAAACTTCTGCTTATTTTCACAAATGGTCTCTACAAAATCATTCCCGTTTCCGAAAAGCTTTTCATCGGCCATGAACTGGCCTGGCTTGGCAAGGTGGATAAGGATCTCGTCTTCAATATGATCTATCGCGACGGGGCTGAAAATTTTGCCTATGCCAAACGCTTCAATATGCCCAAGTTCATCCTGGAAAAGGAGTACCGTCTCTTTGATGAGCATGCCCGGTCGAGAATCCTGCTGCTGCTCACAGGCGAGGATAGGTTCGCCCGGATCAGTTTGACGCCGTCCAGCCGGGCAAAGGCCAACTCTATGGAGGTCAATTTCAGCGAATATCTGATTAAAGGACCTGCGGCCAAGGGAAAAAGGGTCTCCAACCGGATTGTTCGCAAGGTGGTGGAAACGGTGGGAAAAGCGCCTGTGATGGAGAAACACAATTTAGTTCTGCCTGGCCTGAAAGTGCCGGAGCAGGAGCTTCCTGATGATAATCAGGATGATGGAGACCAGGGCGAAGACTAGGGAGAAAATGCAGCTGCAGGTGGGTTTCGACACGTCTTCCCCATGCTTGCATCTGCATTTACACCTGGCTTTCAGCCTGATTCGATAGCAGAGAGGCAATCTTCCGTGAGGTTTCAACGGCCAGACGGATAAAATCCTCCAGTACGAGATTTTCCGCTCGTATTCCGAGTGCGATGCCCGATGCGTCAATGACCTCGCCGGTCATGCATTTTCCTTTTGCTTTGTCAATTCCAGACAGCACTTCAAAGAGATCAGCACTGGACAGGGTGTTGAGAAGGGTCTTTCGTCTCTGGCTGAAAGCGGCTCTGACAATGCGCCGGAAGATCGTAGGATCATAGTGAGGCGCGTGGCTTCCGTCCCGGATAAAGTCTATCCTGACCACCACAGAATCGATCTTGGGGCGGGGATGGAATTCAGCCGGCTTCAAGGTCATGAGGGTTCGGATAGTGGCGCATGACTGCAGCATAACGGTGGGAACGCCGTACTCCTTGGTTCCTGGCTGGGCGGTGAGCCGTTCGGCGACTTCTTTTTGCAGCATGATAGTTGCCCAGGCCATCCTTTCATGGTTTTCAATGAGTTTGAACAGAAAGGGGTTGGAAATCGAATAGGGGAGATTGGCCATGATCTTCAAGGGTCCGCCGCAGCGGGAGGAAAGATCATTGAAATCGCATTTCAAGACATCCTGGTGGATCAGCGTGACATTGTCAGGAAGATCGTTCTCCTCAGTGTGCAGGCGGACGATGCCGCTGTCGATTTCAATCCCGAACACATGACCGGCAGCACGGGCAAGCGGGATTGTCAGGGCTCCAAGTCCGACTCCCACCTCAACGATCATATCATCCCTGCAGATCCCGCCTGCCTGAACAATTGCCTCGGCGGTCCGGCGATGGACCAGAAAATTTTGTCCGAAACGTTTTTGAGGAGAGAGACTGTGGTCCAGGAGCGACTGCCGTGTCTTGTTGTATACGGTCATGTCCTTGGTTTACCAGCCATTGGTGCGAACCGTATGAAAATCCGGAGACGTATCATTTGAGTATATGCTTTTCACTTCTTTTTTTACGAATCTTTATGAACAGATACAGGGAAATATAATAACTGGCAATGGTAAAGGGCAGGGCCAGGACACAGCCTCCTACAAGAAGCACTGCGATAGCATCCCAGCCAAGAGCCGCCACGGCCTTCAGCGATGGACCAAGCCCGGGATGGGAGAGAAGAAAATTAAGGACTTCTTTTATCTTCATCCAGTTGAGGGCGTAAGGGGTGAGAGCGTTTCCGATCTTGACGGATATGCAATAGATAGGAATGTATGTCAGGGGATTGCAGATCAGCCAGCTGATTGTCATCGCTGCAATGAGCGAACTTCTTGTAACCAGGGTTAAAACGAGAATGGCTGCAGTATGCAGCGGCATTGTGGGAGTGAGGCCGACAAAGACGCCGATCGCAGTTCCGATCGCCAGCGATTTCGGGTCGCCCTTCAATCTGATGAACTTGAGATAGTAATATTTGCTTAAACGGGTCAGCTTCATTGCGTGCGTAATTATCCTAGTTGTGAACGGGAGTAGACATCTTGATTATACTCCACAGGGAGGTGTTTCTGAAACTGATAATACCCGGTGAGGGCGATCATGGCGGCATTATCCGTGCAGAACACCGGCCGGGGGATATGCAGCCTTAAACCCTGGCTGTTACATCGTTGCTGCATGACTTCCCTGAGTCTCTGGTTGGATGCCACTCCGCCTCCCATTACCACAGTTGTAATTCGGGTATTTTTGACGGCCAGCATTGTCTTTTCAACCAAAACCTCGACAACCGCCTCCTGAAAGGAGGCGCAAATATCGGCAACAGGCAATGCGCAACCTTTCTGATTCCATTCGTTGCAGTGATTGAGGACAGCAGTCTTCAGGCCGCTGAAACTGAAATCCAGGGAATTCTCTTCAAGCCACGCCCGCGGGAAGGTTGCCGCCTTCCTGTTTCCCGATACAGCCTGCCGGGCTATTCGCGGGCCGCCCGGATATTCAAGGCCGATCAATTTCGCGACTTTGTCAAATGCCTCGCCTGCCGCATCGTCTCTGGTTCGGCCAAGATGTGTAAAGTCCGTAAAGGATCTGCAAAGAAAAAGCGAGCTTGTTCCGCCGGAGACGATCAAGGCGATAAAGGGAAACTGCGGTTTCTTTTCTTCAAGGAAGGCGGATAAGAGATGCCCTGCCATATGATCGACCCCGATAAAGGGGATTCCGCTGACAAAGGACATTGCCTTGGCATACGAAAAACCAACCAGCAGGGAGCCGATCAGGCCGGGCCCCCGAGTGACGGCAATAAGATCGATATCGCTGATGGAGGCGCAGGCCCTGTCCAATGCCTCCTGGACAACGGGATTGATCGATTCAAGATGCCGTCTGGATGCGAGTTCAGGCACAATGCCGCCGAATCGGGCATGAATGGTATCCTGACTGCTGATGACGCTGGAAAGAAGCGTCTCACCATTTTCAAGGACGGCTGCAGCCGTATCGTCACAGGAGCTTTCAATACCTAAAGTGAGCATGAAGGTTGCAATGTCGGAGTGCCAGGAGTATGAATAGTGCGTATCATATCCGGAGAGGGTAACAGTTATTATCAGAATTGCCACTATACGTACCTAGGCCCTGGAAGTCAATATTGATTAAAAGCAAAATTTGTTCGGATTGTGTTGTAAGAGTATGATTTTTTTATCTCTATCAGATTCAGGGGCAGGGCATGGGTACCGAAATCAGCAGGAATAACACCCATCAAGTGCTCGTCGATCAATTTGCACGCACTATTTCCTATCTCCGCTTATCGATCACTGATCGCTGCAACCTTCGCTGCATATATTGCCAACCCAAGAAGGCGAAGGAGACTGTGCCGCATTGGAAATCCGTCGAAATCCTTCAGCATAGGGACCTGCTGACCTATGAGGAACTCCTGCGTTTTGTGTCGGTGGCCGTATCCATGGGGATGAACAAAGTGCGCCTGACGGGAGGTGAGCCTCTGGTCAGGAGAGGCATATTAGCGTTCATTCAGAGTTTGAGCGATCTGGATGGATTGGATCAGATACGATTGACGACCAACGGAGTCCTGCTGCCTGAGTTGGCCGAGCCGCTTTTTCAGGCAGGTATCCGGCATCTGAATATCTCGCTCGACACCCTTCAGCCAGAAAAATTCGCCCGGATAACCGGCAGGGATCTTTTCCATACGGTCTGGAATGGCATTCAGATTGCGAAAAATATCGGATTTCGAGTCAAATTGAATGTGGTTGCCATGCGTGGCATCAATGACGATGAGTTCCGGAATTTTGCCCGGCTTGCGTTTCAGGAACCCTTTCAGGTCCGCTTTATTGAATTCATGCCGATAGGGGAGCAGTCCGGCTGGGAAAAAAAACACTTTATCTCCGCTGCGGACATCCAGTCCATGATCATGCAGGAAGGAAGCCTGACCGCAAGGGAAGGGGAGATATCAGAGGGACCTGCACGGGTTTTTCGCCTGACCGACGGGACGGGTAAGGAGGGAAGCGTTGGGTTTATCAGTCCCATAAGTCATCATTTCTGCGAGAGTTGCAACCGGCTGCGCTTGACCTCCGAAGGCCAGCTGCGGTCCTGTCTCCTCAACGATCAGGAAACCGACATCCGGAATATATTGCGGTGCGGCGGAACCGATGATGATCTGCGGAATGCAATCCGGCTCAGCATCATGACAAAACTGAAAGGACATGCGTTACAGGGAGTCCCGGACGGCCTTGCGCAGATTCCCTGTAACGGAAGGATGTCACGAATCGGCGGATAAATCATCGCCTGACGGATAGGATCCCAGCCATTCGTAATAGGAACAGAGACCTCGCAGTCTGTCGCAACCCCTGCTGATCTTTTCATTTTCGATGTGTCCCATCATATCGATGAAAAAGAGATACTTCCACTGTTTGCCCTTTATCGGCCGGGATTCGATCTTGGCAAGGTTGATCTTCTCTTCGGAAAGAATGGTCAGGGCCTCGTTTAAGGCACCGGGTCTGTCCATCAGGCCCAGAAGCAGAGAGGTCCGGTCGGTGCCGCTGGGGCTGGGTGATTTTTTACCGATAACCAGGAAGCGGGTTGTGTTGCCCCTGTAATCTTCAATGCCTTTCACCACCACCTGCAATTCATAGGTTTTGATGGCCAATGATGAGGCGATGGCCCCAATATTGGGATTGTTCGCGGCCATTTGCGCTGCAGCCCCGGTGGAAAATACCGGCAGGGTGGGGATGGACGGCATGTGTTTTCTGAGCCATTCCCGGCATTGGGCAAGCGGTTGAGCATGAGAGGCAACCGTCTGGATATCCTCCATATTGCCTGATCTGCAGACAAGGTTGTGACTGATCTCAAGGCGGACCTCGCCACATATCTGCACCTTATATTTCATAAAAGAGTCGAGGGTAGAGAACACCGAGCCTTCAATGGAATTTTCAACCGGCACGATGCCGTAAGCAACGCGGCCCTTTTCGACATCCGAAAAGATATCTTCAATGGACTCATTAGGCTTATATTCTGCAGAATGCCCAAAATATTTCACCCCGGCCAGATGCGTAAAAGTTGCCTCCGGTCCGAGATACGCGACCTCTGCCTTTTTCTGAGATAACCTGCAACTGGTGATAATCTCATGGAAGATCGAATGCAGCGCCTGATCGGGAAAGACGCCCGCATTCAATTTTACCAGCCGTTCGTAGATCTGCCTCTCACGGAGAGGATCCCATTTAGCGCGTTTGCCCTCATCCTTCAGCTTCCCGATTTCCTTTGCAAATCCAATCCGTTCCTTGAGTAGCGAGACTATCTTGTCATCGATTTTGTCGATGCCTTCCCGCACAGAAGTGATGGCCTGTTTCTGATCAGTTGTCATGCCCCGCCCTGTTGATGATTGAATGTTTTTTGATATATTGAAATGGCCGTGCGACAGGTCTGGAATGTAGGTGATAGAAAAAGCTCTGTCAAGTCGGAAAAGATGTGCATAAGGGTTGGAAATTTCTCATCGCTGAGGTAATCTGTGGGTTTGTTACCAGATACAGCGGACCCCTTTATACTATTTTCCTTTTAAACTCGTCATATTCGCGGATAAGAAAAGAATGGCAAAGACATACGAACAGATAAATGCAAAGATAAAAGCTGGCGAGGCCGTTGTGGTCACCGCTGAAGAAATGGTGGGAATAGTCGCTTCAAAAGGAGCGGAACAGGCCGCATTGGATGTTGATGTCGTCACCACCGGCACCTTCGCCCCAATGTGCTCCTCGGGGGCCTTCCTCAATTTCGGACAGATGGTCCCCACAATCAAGGCATCCAAGGTATGGTTCAATAAAGTGCAGGCTTACGCGGGGCTGGCTGCGGTTGATGCCTATATCGGAGCGACCGAACCTTCTGAAGACGATCCGCTCAATAAGATTTACCCAGGCGAATTCAAATATGGCGGAGGTCATGTCATTGAGGATCTGCTGCGGGGAAAAAAGATCTTCATGGAGGCAAAAGCCTACGGCACCGACTGTTATGCTGCTAAAAAGATGAAAAAAGAATTGACTCTGGCCGATCTCCCCAACGCCTTACTCTGCAATCCGAGAAACGGCTATCAGAACTATAACTGCGCTGTGAACCTTACGGATAAGACGGTTTATACCTATATGGGTATGCTGAAACCAAAAGGTCAGAACGCAAATTACTGCAGTGCCGGCGAATTGAGTCCGCTCCTAAATGATCCGCATTACCGCACCATCGGCATGGGAACCAGAATATTCTTAGGCGGAGGTGTTGGCTATGTCACCTGGCATGGAACTCAGCATAATCCCAATGCACCAAGAAACGCAAAGGGTGTTCCTACAAAACCTGCGGGAACGATCATGGTCCAGGGAGATCTCAAGCAAATGTCCGCCGACTGGCTGCGCGGCCTGTCCATTCTCGGCTACGGCTGTTCAATGGCGGTCGGCCTGGGGATTCCGATACCTATACTCGACACTGAAATGGCAAGGTTCACAGGGATAGCCGATAAAGATATTTTCACCCAGATCGTTGATTATGGTTATGAGTATACCAACTGCATATCGAAGTCTTATGGAGAAGTAAGCTATGCGCAACTGAAATCCGGCATTATTGAGGTGAATGGCAAGAAAATTCCGACAGCACCCCTGTCCAGTGTTGTCAAAGCTCGTGAAATTGCCGAAATGCTGAAGTTGTGGATTCAAAAAGGGAATTTTTTTCTTAACCCCCCAGCACAGACCCTCCCTGATGCAGAAATGAAGGCCTAACTGACCCTCAGGAAAAATCTATAAAAAAACTGATTCAAGGTTTCCCGATCAAAGCCATAAGAATCGGAGTTCGGTGGTGAGGAGAGAAAATTGGAAGGCCGTCAGGTTTATCACGGGATCATAGGATAAAAGGGGATTGTCTTTACTGGTTCCCTTCAAGAGGGAATGTGCAAATAAAGAGTCAGGCATTCCAGAGCGAATGCCTGTTTTTTCATGAGATTTATTTATGTTATAGATTTTCGTAAAGAAAAAATCTCAGAAGACGATACTCTGGCCGAATTGTATAATACTGGTCAAATCCAGGATTCATGACTCGATTTGAATTGATTTATTGTGTTTTGAAATCCATAATCTCCCGATTATAAAGGAATGTAATAAAAACGGAGAGAATTAAAAATAAGGAATTATTCTTTTTTTCTTTTGACAATTCTGTGTAGTTTGGTTAAAGCAACAGACATTAGGAGAAAGGGGACAGTGCACGATAGTTTGGCCTGTTATTATGTAAAGAACGATAGAGTAGGGAGGAATTCATGAATAAGAAGGAACTGGTTGAATGCATTGCTGAAGCAGCTGAGATAAGTAAGGCGGACGCTGAAAAGGCTCTAAACGGAACCTTGGTTGCCATTGCTGAGACACTCAAAAAGGGTGACAAGGTCACACTTGTTGGCTTTGGTACCTTTTCTGTATCGAAACGCGATTCGCGTCAGGGCAGAAACCCGCAAACGGGCAGCGCTATTAAGATTCCTGCCAAAAATGTCGCCAGGTTTAAGGCTGGAAGCAAATTGTCGGAAGCAATCAATTAGTACACCGGAATTCTGAGTTTCACTTGAGAATCGCAATAATTTCAGAGTAGTTGGTTAGAATACGAAGGGAACTTATGCGTTGCTGTCCGAGCAGGACAGGGCATAAGTCGGGGGCAAGGATTTCAGGCCTAATGGCACACGCCATTAGGCCTTTTTTTATGCCCAAATAGCCTGAAAAATGTAACTCTTCTGCAGAGAACAGATTAAGAAGTCTGATTTTTTCCGGCTAGTTGTCCACAGGCTGCTGAAATATCAGAGCCTCTGCTGCTGCGGATAAATACTGAGAAATGCTTATCCAGCAGGATCTTTTGAAAGGCAAGTACGCGCTCCGGGCTTGGACTCCGATAGGGCAGATCAGGAGATTCGTTATATGGCAGCAAGTTAATCTTGCAGGGAATCTTATGAATTCTTCGGGCAAGTTCATAGGCCTGTGCATCTGAATCATTGATTCCCTTGAGCAGGATATATTCAAACATTATTCTGCGCCTTTTCGGCATGGGGAAATTCCGGCAGGCATCAAAAAGAACAGCAAGCGGGTAAATCCTGTTGACCGGCATGAGTTGATCGCGGGTTGCATCATCAACGGCGTGAAGCGATATGGCCAGATTGACTGAGGAGTTTTCTCCAAGCTTCTTGAGTTTAGGGGCTATTCCACAAGTGGAAACTGTGATCTTTCTTCCGGTTAAATCAAGTCCTTTGGGCTCTGTAAGTATTGAGAGAGCTGTGATGAGATTGTCGAGATTATTCAGAGGTTCTCCCATGCCCATGAAGACAAGGTTGGTCACTTCGCGAGGGCCTATAATCCTTTCAGCCGGTTCCGCAAGAAGAAAATCCCGGACGGCGCAAACCTGATTGACCATCTCGGCAGGGGTAAGATTGCGAATGAAGCCCATGGTTCCGGTCAGGCAGAAAGAACATCCCATGGCGCAGCCCACTTGAGAGGAAAGACAGAGCGTATTCCTGTCCGTCTCCGGAATGAGGACGGACTCCACAATGGCGCCGTCTTCAAGCCTGAAACCGAATTTAACCGAGCCATCCTGGGACCGTTCCAGTATCGGCGCAGTAAAATTTGATATGCAGGCCTTTTCCTGGAGGATTTCCCTGAATTTTTTCGCGATGTCCGTCATCTGGGCAAAATCCGTAATACCGGGACGGTACAGCCAACTCATAATCTGGCGGCCGCGGAAGGACGGTTGGCCGAGACTCTCCACATACCGGATGAGGCCTTTCAGGTCGTAATTTTTCAGATCTGTTCTGATAGTCATAATGCTCTCATCCTCTCGGGAACCAAAAGTGTCTTGTCCTGAAGCGCATGCTCAATCGCTTTAAGGATCGCCTCTTTGTCTTTGAGCAGACGACCGGCAATCGGCAGATAATTTGAAGCATGATTGGCATGAAACTGTACGCGATCAAGATTGATAGTCTGTACAAGCGCCTGCAGTTCCTTCAAGATCCCCTGCGCATTGCACGGCCTGAATTCTCCTGAAAGCATCTGGCTGAAAAGGGGAGTGCCGGGCAGGGGCATCAATGTCAGGGCGGCTATCTGGCGTGGAGCCATCCGTGACAGGACAACACCGGTGTCCTCGGCATGTTGTGCTGAAAGCTCAAGACCACCGATACCCAGGAGGACAGTCACAGAGAGAAAGATGCCGGCGGCGCGGACGCGCTGAGCAGCATCGATCATAGATTGCGCGGTTTCTCCTTTTTTTATATGAAGCAGCACCGTATCGTTGCCGCTTTCAAGCCCCATGTAAATGCGGTCCAGTCCTAAGGCCTTGAGAGCAAGCAATTGCGCATGCGTTTTAGAACGGATGGCCTTGGCGTTCCCATAGGTGGAAACTCTCTTCACCCACGGCATCCGAGATCTGATTTTTTCTAAAATACCGGTCAGTCTCTTCTGAGAAAGGATAAGCGCATCTCCATCAGCAAGGAAGACCCTGCTCTGACGGTTGCAGTATCTGGCTGCGAATTCAAGATCCGCATCAAGAATATGATCTTCCTTGATGCGGAACCGGACATCTTTGTACGCTCCGCAGAAGGTGCAGCGATTATGGGAACATCCGACCGTCACCTGCAAGATGATAGAATCAGCCTCGCTGGGCGGCCGGATGACGTTGCCTTCATAATTCATGGCAGGGATTTTCCCTCTTACCGTTCAGACAGTCCAAGCGGTTCAAGTACAACAATCTACTCGAGACATTGGCAAGTCCTGCACGGCAAGCCATTTCACGCTGGATTGTTGGCCTTGAATTCTTTCATAAATTGAACAAGCTTGACGACGCCTTCCTTAGGAAATGCATTATAGATAGAGGCGCGGCAACCACCGATGGACCGATGCCCCTTAAGTCCGTTCAAACCTGCTTTTGTTGCCTCGCCGATAAATTTTGCTTCAAGCTCCGGTGTTGCCAGATTGAAAGATATATTCATCAAGGAACGCGAAGCCGGTTCGGCATGCCCCCGGTAATAAGAAGAAGACTCATCGATTGCCGAATACAAGAGGGCGG
>Ga0364886_10052_pt1 | contig 71817 bp, 56 predicted proteins | sample ExccelJu500001D3_4_FD_206926 | JGI IMG/M metagenome (GOLD analysis project Ga0364886, IMG submission 206926) | Enriched cells from Trout Bog Lake Hypolimnion, Wisconsin, USA - BchlTB.July23.5000.01.D3 | ecosystem: Environmental > Aquatic > Freshwater > Lake > Hypolimnion/Profundal zone | place... | reverse complement strand
TTTTTGCTTCCTGCCATTCAAAGCAAATACTTGATGATGAGATTGTATGCCTAGCGGCTTATATTGATGCTGCTAAATTAATATTTAATGACCGCTCTGTTTCAAAATCAATTGCATCCGAAATATTGTTTTTAGAAAATCTACAGGATCTAAATCCAAGGCTTAAAAATCAGCTAAAACTATACCTTGAAATTACAAAGTATCTTGCTATAAACCACAAAAATAAAGGAGATTATCAGAATAATATTGAACATTTCAAACTGACAAATTCTCTGATAAAAACTCCGGTACTTGTTATTGCAGGAGGCGCTTCCCTAATGGATGAATCTGCACTTGAAGCTTACAATGAATTCTTCATCGAATTGATGCACGGTTTTGAAGGCACAATTATCAGTGGTGGAACGACTGCGGGAATTCCGGGTGTGGTAGGAGCTATAAAAACAAAAACCGAAAAAAAAGGCACTTTGGATTTTAGTCTTATTGCCTACTTGCCTCATGAACTTCCTCCTGATGCAACCCGATCCTTAGCATATGATCATTTTTATGAAACAGAATCCACCCATTTTTCAGCGCTTGATATCCTGAGTTACTGGTGTGATCTGATCGGAAACAGGATAAACCCAGCTGATGTCTTTTTGATAGGTATTGATGGTGGTTCCCTTGCAGCTCTGGAATACCGGATAGCTCTCTCTGTCGGGGCTAAGGTTGGTCTGATGACTCATTCCGGGAGGGCCGTTGACGATCTTCTTCAGGATAATAAATGGAAAAATTATCCTAACCTAATCCTGGTGCCTGAAAACCCAGTCGAAGCTTGTGGACTAATAAAAAAATCGATAAAAAAGATATTATCCCAATAAAATCCTTTTATTATTCATCGGAATAGCTTAACTTTGAGATATTCCTCTTAATCAGAATCTTATGTCTGGTTTAAAAGCATATTCAGCCCACTACTCGTTGATCAGACTTTGCTCTGGTAACTTTATTAACTAAATCTTATGGAAACAAAAAAGATCTTTATTACCGGCGATATTGCCAATGATTATTTTCTCATCAGAGGAAATCGATTCAATTCCGATGACCAGAACACTTCTCACAAGGGAACACATTATGCCTGGAGAAAAGGTGGTGCCTACATTATCTTTGAATTCCTCAAGGAAATAGCGAAAAGTAGAATTCCTGAAGTTGATTTTGAACAAATGAGGATTGAATTTGGCTTCAACGAAGACATTTTCAAATCGCTTCCGGAGAAGAACAGCAGTTTCGTTTCTGTTAACCAGTTTGAAAAAGATAGAAAGCGTATTTGGAGAGTTGATGAATTTCTAGGATATGGCGACCCTGGAAATCAAATGACAGATCTTGTTCAATATCATGTTTGTGCAATTCCGGATACAAATATGCTGATCATTGATGATGCAGGTATTGATTTCGCAGCCATTAATAGTAAACCCATTTTGGATTCACTGATTGAAAGTATAAAGAATGGGGGAAAAGATAATCCTCAGGCTCTTATCATTTATAAAAAATCAGGAGGATTCGGGAACAATAATTTGATAAAATATCTTCTGCAAATTTCTGGGCAGGATCAGCTAAACCTGATTACGATTCTTTCAATCCAGGATATCAGGAACCTCGATGTAAAAGTATCCGCAGGTCTGTCGTGGGAACAAAGCGCACTCGATCTGGTTGCTGAATTAAAAACCAATGATGTGCTAAGTTCTTTGCTTAAAAGTAAATATCTTGTAGTTACTTTTAAATCCTCCGGGGCATTACTGGTGATTAATAATGGGCAAGGTAATTTTGAATACACGCTGATCTTCGATCCTGAAAAGATGGAGGGTGAAGATGAGGACGACAGCCAGGGAGGGATGATTGGTTGTTTGTCTGTTTTTACAGCTGCATTTGCTGCACATCTGAACCTTGCAAAAAGAAGAAAAAATTATCTGATCGGGGATGCAGTAAAGGCTGGACTTACTGCGATCCGCTTGTTTTACGAAAATGGCTATATTCCCGGTGAAGGTGGTATTAACTATCCATTTGCGGCAGTTGTGGAAGGACTAAAAAAAACACGGGAATTTGCCTTTTCATCAGCATCAGTTCCCGGATCGGGCGCACATCCTGGTGACCAAGTCCGGGAATGGTCTGTGCTATTGGATAACTATTCTGAAAATAAGAAGAAGGAAGGTATTGAAATAAAAGCGCTCTCTGCACTGGCTAAGAATATTGTACTCAAAGGGCCAGCCATACTAAAAAATATTCCATCCGGCCGGTTCGGCAATCTCTTTACAATTGATCGCAGTGAAATTGAGAGTCTTCGAAACCTTAAAAAGATTATGGAGACTTATGTCAACCGGGACGAAGGTAAAAAGCCACTGAGCATAGCTGTTTTTGGCCCTCCGGGCGCAGGAAAATCATTTGCAGTGGAGGAAATCGGTAAAGGGATAATGGGAACAAAATTTCATTTGATTGTTTTTAATCTTTCGCAATTCAGCGGTACAAATGATCTGATAGGAGCCTTGCACCAAGTTAGGGATTGTGTTCTCAGAAAGAAAATTCCCATCGTTTTCTGGGACGAGTTTGATTCCCAGAGCTACAAATGGTTACAATACCTGTTGGCACCTATGCAGGATGGCGCATTTCAGGAGGGTCAGATTACGCATCCTGTTGGAAAATGTATCTTTGTGTTTGCAGGGGGTACCAGTTACAATATGCATTCATTTGGCAAATTTAATACGGAAGAAGCCGGAAAGGACTTTATCCTTAAGAAGGGTCCTGATTTCATTAGCCGATTGAACGGGTATATCAATATCCTTGGACCTAACCGTCGGCAGCAATTCAACCCTGATTACCATAAGGAAGATGAAAAATGGGCGGATGATCCAACTGACCTTACTTACCCAATTCGAAGAGCAATTTTCATCATCGGTTTACTTCGCCTAAAGAATTCGGATTTCCCCTATAAAATGGACTGGGGTTTACTGAATGCACTGATAAAAGTGGACAGATACAAACATGGTTCACGCTCAATGGCGAACTTGTTAAGTGATATCCGGCAGAATAATCCCCAAAATTTACTACTTCGCTCGTGGCTCCCTTCAAAACCGACGTTGGAACTTTATTTTAAAGATGCTGACAGCTTTTACAAATATTTGGTGATTGAAGATGATTTCCTTGAAATGGCATGGGAGATTGCCCCGCTTGTCCATAGCTACTGGATGAATAAGATTAATGATCCTGCAAACGAATATGCAGTAGAATATTGTTTTCTCCCCGTTTTCATCAAGGAGAGCAACATGGAAGCAGTAAGGCGGATTCCAAGAGTGCTGGCCACTGGTGGATTTAAAATAACCCTTAAAAATGACTCCAATAAACTCGATGAAAAAGCTTATTTGTCCGTTATTAATGAAGCCAACCAGGTTTTGCTTGAAGAAATGGCAGAAAAGGAGCATGAGCTCTGGATGGAATTCTATGAGGCCAATGGTTGGGAATATTCCGAAATCAGGAATGACTATATCAAAAAACACAATTGTATGGTCCCATATTCGCAATTGCCCGAATCTGAAAAGTTAAAAGACAGGGAGGTGATTTCAAATTACCTGGCAATTGTGGAGAAAGCAGGGTTTGGAATAGTCAAAGAATAAATCCGCGAATTTAATGGATAAGCCAAAATAATCGTAAGTCAATAAGGCACTTATAACTTCTGTGCAATCCGGTTAAATAGAATAACAAATCCACTTGAAAATGAAGAATCGAAAATTAGGTTTTTTCGGGAGAATGTTTGGAACAAAGAAGTCTGATAATGAACGCTATGATGCTTTTATTAGCTACCGTCGTGAAACAGGCAGTGACCTGGCCAGTTTGTTGAAGATCCAACTGGAAAATACCCATCATAAACGAATATTTCTGGATGTAAAAGAACTGCAGGTGGGTAGATTTGATGAAATGCTGCTTAGCCGGATTGAAGAGACACCCAATTTTATTTTGATTCTCAGCAAGGATTCCCTGGATCGGTGCACTATAAAAACTGACTGGTTAAAACGGGAAATTATGCAGGCTATTAATACCGGGCGAAATATCATCCCTGTTTTAACCGACAATTTTTCCTTCCCTTCCGAAGAGCTATGGAAAAATTTGCCCTCTGAAATGAGGGTCCTGCAGTCCCTTAATGGGATACAATACAATCATTTATATCAGGATCCTGCTATTGAAAAAATTAATGCTTTCATGAAGGATGAAATGTCTCATGTTCTGATTCAAAAACGAGATTCCATTTCTCAACCTACAATAAATGGAGATGTAATTGTCCCTATTAAGATCCTTCCAACTTCAGAGGTGCCTCGCAGCAATGACATTCCTCAAACAAATCCGGGAGTTTCAAGTTCAATGGGGGAACCTAAACCCTCTTTGAAAGTGAAAACCGCGTCAACAATGGATCCGAATCAAGTGGAAAATACAGGAAATACACACCATAGAGTTCCTGAAAATGAGATAATTGTCCCTGTTCATGAAGGTCCGAAACATACCTTACCAATTGTACTTACCTCAGAACCCTATACTGTGATAACTGGCGTGCTTGTCACGAAGACGGATGGAGAGGAAGTTAACCTGCCCGAGTTCGGTATCGGCTGGGATAATATGGGAAGAGCAGTCAGGGACTTCTTTAAAATTGAAAGAGGTGGTGGGTCTATGAATATTCCATGGAACAGGATTGATTCTGTGATGATAAAAAAGTGGGATGATATTTTGCTTTTGCTTTGTGATGGTAAAACTATTGATAAGGTTAAACCTGGGTTTGGTCGACTGGTGGGTAATGATGACTCAGGTTTTGCGTTTAATCTTGCATTTGATAATATGCAATCAATTATAGTTTTACGAAACTCAGCTATAACTGAGGTTGAAGCATTGATAAAGGATATCCCTGATCTTGTAAAACGGATATCACCCAATTCTTCATATTCCAGTATAATAGACATAGCACATGATAATCAAGGCGTACTCGTCACTCACGATCTCTTCTTTCAGAAAAAACCTGCAACCAATGGTCATTCAACTTTTCGGCTTCCTGGCCTTCATACATTTGCTGCAAGCGATAATTCTGTTAGTATCAACATCGCATCATATGGTTGCTTTAACCTGTCGGTTTATGATCGTGGAACAGCATATGCTCTTGCTCACGCGTTTAATCGCTTAAACACATTGATGTACGAGAAATATGGATTTTCAACTTTACAAGAATAAGAATTGGCGCATAAAACAGGAATTAAGGCTCACCATTCCAAGTGATTAATAATCAAATAGGGAGGATCGTAAAATGACGTTTTTAAAAAAAATATTTGGAACCAGGGGAAATGAGAATGAAGTATCATTAATTAAAAAATGTCTTGTCTGCGGTGAAATAAATCCCATGAAAGTAAAATTCTGCTCTTCATGTGGAAGTGAATTTCCAGTTGTCTTTGATCACTTTGATGCTTTTATCAGCTATCGCCGGGAAACGGGCAGTGATCTGGCAAGCCTGTTAAAGATTCAGTTGGAAAATAGTTATCACAAAAAGATTTTTCTGGATGTTAAAGAGTTACAGGTCGGAAGATTTGATGAAGCCTTGTTGAACCGTATCGGAGAAACGCCGAATTTTATCCTTATTTTAAGCAAAGCTTCCCTGGATCGCTGTGATAACAAGAACGACTGGCTGAAAAGGGAGATCATGCATGCGTTGAGGACCAACCGTAATATTATTCCACTCCTGATTGAGGGCTTTTCTTTTCCTTCAGAGGAAAGTTGGGCACTGTTACCACCAGAGATGAAGATCCTGAATTCGCTGAACGGAGTCACATACAGTCATATCCATCAGGATGCAGCCATAAGGCAGATTGCAACCTATATGAAGTCTGAAGTGGGAAAGACTTTAACACAGGAAAATTTTGGTCTGAAATTAAAGCCTGTATCTAAACAAAAAGACCAATCCCCTACCCTGGCTGATAATACCCTTATTGCTCAACAAAAAACAAATAAACAAGTCAGAAATGAAAAAGTGGACGATGTCATAAAAACACCTGCATTTTCAACAACCAATAAGATCAATAATTCAAATAATAACAGTAGTATCAATGGGATCAGGACTATAACCAATAAGAAAGACGGAACGCAGCTGGTGTTAATCCCTGAAGGAGAGTTTTTAGCCGGAGGGCCAAATAAAACCTCGGGAGGATGTCCTCCATTCCCTGTGTACCTTTCTGACTATTATTTGGCTTTGTATCCAATTACTAATGATCAGTACGCTTTTTTCTTAACGGAAAATAATCCTGAACTAAAGGACCTGACAAATTGGATTTGGCTTGACCAGGGATGTTTTATAAAAAAATCGGCAAAAGGATATGAAGCCTATGGTGGTAAAAATGACCACCCAGTTGTAAATGTTCGATGGGAGGGTGCAGAAGCCTATTGTCAGTGGGCTGGATTACGGCTTCCGTCTGAGTTGGAATGGGAGAAAGGTGCACGGGGAATTGATGGAAGAATATTCCCATGGGGAAACAACTGGGATAAAAACAAGTGTAGATATTCCGAAAATAAAGGAGAGGAAACGACATGCAGTGTAACGTCCTATCCAGAGGGAATTAGTCCCTGGGGGCTATATCAAATGCTGGGAAATGTGCAGGAGTATTGCACCGACTGGTTCGATGCTGATGCCTACAATCGATACTGGAATGGGAATCTTTCACTGCCAGACCAAGGAGAATCCCGATTAACCCGAGGTGGTTCCTGGCGTGGGGTCACATATCATGGTCAATTCGATTGTGTTTTTCGTACACCTTGCAAGTCTAATTTTGAGGACCACGAACGCGGATTCAGATGTGCAAAGAATCCCTAATCTGTGATGCGTATCATTGGTATCCTATTTAAAATATTTTGAACAGAGTTTTAATTTCAACTTTAATCCGTTCCCCAACAAACAAAAATCATCCTTGTATTCGTGAGTTCCACATTCACTGATGCGAAGAAAGAACACCGTATCCTCCTGGAAGAATTCCTGAAACCGGAAAAGTTCTGCGAAGAAAACGGTGCTAAATTTCAGATTGCGGACCAGCGTTGAGGGGTATTTGAGAATTGCAGCTGAATCATTAAAGGCCATAAAAGGTTAGTTTAGCAGTCGTAATAACAATAAAATAAACCATTCATTTTGTTAGACCTTTTTGCTTATATTTATAACCCCTAAAAACCCATCAGGAACTATGAAAAACCTGACAGATCATGTGCCTGGAGATCCTGAACATCCATTGAGAGAGGAAGAAGGAAGAAACAGGATTAAAAATATCTCTGAAAAAGAGCCGGAATCCATAGAATATATTTTGATGCCTGATAATCAGGTATCTGAAGTTGATCTACCCTGCGACACAGACAGGAGGGTTTTGGAAAGATATCATAAAGGGATCTTTGCCTGCCCGCTTTATGCTAAACTATTTGAAGATGGTGACGATGCGAGAATAAATTAATCACTGAAACAATCCAAAATGTCTGATCTCGAAAAACTTACAAACCTGGTTCTTGCGCCGTATATTATGAAAGCGACCGCACTGATTGGCATCAGGCGCAAAATCGGGGGCAATCAGTTCCGGCATGCCTTTGCGACGCTGGGAATACTTTTGGACTATAAGCAATTTTCAGACCACATTTTACTCAAAGCTTCGGTTATTCATGATTTACTTGAGGATATTCCATCTACCGATATTATGGGGTTAAAAAATATAGAACCTGAAGCATTGAAAGTGATCGACCTTGTTCTGGAGGTCACCCGAAAATATGGAGAAGAGAAGACCGATTTCCTTAAAAGAATACTCTATACTGGTTCACGAAATGCGCAACTGCTTAAGGCGGCGGACCGGATCAGCAATCTGACTGATCTTCATCCTGGTTATTTCTCAGATCTGAAAATGAGTAAATACCTGGATGAAACGGAGAAATACATTATCCCAATGGCCAAAAATGTAAATCCTGATATGGTCATTGAACTGCTTGATTTGATTGATATAAGAAGAAAGTTAATTGCGCAGAATTTAGACATTTAAAAAGTTCAGAGATAATGCAATTCGCTGCAAAACTTGTAAATCTCGTAATAGGTTTGTCAATTCAAGGGTTCGACCTGGTGAATTTAATCAACTGAATTGGCCCCAACAGCCCGGCTGGTTGCAAGGTTTTATCCTTTTCAAAAAAGGTTTCAACCGGCGAAGTGGTCCACAAATTATGCATTTTGCCGTATTCAATTAAATCACCAATGATGCGGTTCCGGTAAACATTTGCCACTTCTACCTGCAACTCGTTGTCAGCTTCCAAAATATGGGTGACATCCATTTTAAAATCGGGTAACCAGATGTTTCCCAACCATTTTCCATTCAACTGTACACCGCCAATAATTCCAATTTTTCCAAGACTGAGCAGAGTAGAATCTTTCCCTGGCGTAAAACCGAAAGGTAACTTAAAATGAATCGTATAATTCGCTTTTCCTGAGAAATATTTGATAGCCGGATTGGCAAAGTCTGTCCAGGATTTTAATTCAGAGATTTCAACCGGTTCAATTTTTGCCGGATATGCAGGAGAAAAGGTAATTCTTCCGGTGAAATTGGAAACCTCAGCAATTTCAGGCTCAACCGGTTTAATATTTGTAAGTTGGTGAGGCTTGTCGTATCCATTAAACACAAAAACCAGCGATTCATAAGGTGCAAAAGTAACCGGAATGCGTACTTGTCCGTTTTTGTTCGAATAATTTAAGGGTTTCAGGATAGTTCCATTCTGCGGGTTCCATATTTCAGGAATTTTATTTAAAATCCTGAACGTACATTCCCGTTTTAGCTCAATATTCTGTTGGTTGGCCACAAAATACAAGTCAGTTTGACCAACTTTTTTATGAATATACTGCAAGTTCAGCGAATCGGGCCGATCAGTTTCAAGATCAGGCAAGAAATTAATTTTCTTTAAAACCTGATCAATCGGTTTTCCCCAAACGATCTTTCCTTTACCAACATTCAATTCTCCTGAGGTTTTGTTTTCCTGTTCTCCCCAAAGTTTATCTGTAAGAGCCTTAAAAGCTTCCCTATCCGTGCTTTTGCCTTTAAGCGAAAGTGAATTTTGCGGCTTTTTACCATAGACAACTGCACCCTGCCTGACCAATCCGGCAATGCGCTTCAGGCTTGAAAGTTCCATATCCGGGTTATCGGGCAGAATTAAAAGAGCGAAGTCCTGAAGCATAGAAATGCGTATTTTCCCGTTTTTTACGGTTGTTTTGTTCTGCAACACATCGAAATTGCACCCATTTGGCCGAAAACCAAAGGGCAGTTTGTTTACGGTATTATTACTTATGAACTGAGGTAACTGGTCGCCTAAAAAGTACAGAACATCGCTTACAGTTTCACCTTTTTGCAGCAAATACTGAATCCGGTTCTGGTAATTAAACCAGTCGGAAGTCATCGGCCACCAGGTGTTGTGCCGGTTAAAATGCGAACCAAACTTTAACAGCGTCATTCCTGGAATCTGATCAGTTGGCTGATGAACATAGCTGTGCAAGATTAACTGGTTAACGCCTGCACAAAATGCACGATCGCCAAAAGGTTTCAGGTAGAACGGCGATTCGCTGTAATGCGCCCAGCTGGTATAGGCTTCGGCCGCAACAATTGGTAATTGGTAGCAATTGGCTGCATAGGCGGGCAAATTGGCTGTCACGCGCGGTTGAGGCAAATAAGGTTCAGGGAAATTCTTTGCTGGTGGCGGACCGGCCCAGAATTCCCACATCGGTAAGTTGGCATAAGTATTCGATCTTAAACCATCGACCGGTGGATATGAAGCGTCGCCATAAATGACTTCACAATGCATTTCCATTTTTTGCCTGTGGCATAATTCACTGAAATACCGGTAATAATTTGTTTCAATCAGGTTGGCAATGGTTTTGCGGAAATCGTATAAAAAGCCCTCCGTTAATTGGACGCTTCCAACAGGTTGACCGCAAAGTGCCGGAATCCATTTTATCAGACTGTAACCCTGCTGTTTTTCAAACTCCCGGGCAAAATTGGCCGTCCAATTCTGATACATGCACTCCCAGCTGTCAATCAGCAGGAATTTAAAAGTATTACCGCTGAATTGTCCTGCTTCTTCGATAAGTTTTTGAGGGAAGCTTCTGAAATGCAAACCTAATGCCGCTGTATCCATTTTATCACATTCAAGCCCGGTTCCTTCGACTGTAGCCGGTTCATTCTTTTTGCCCGTGGTTGTATATCCAAAACGGAAAATGCTCCAATTTCCGGCAGGCGCTTTCCAATTCAACGAGCCATCGGCCTCCATATTTTTAGTGATGTCAACAACCTGGTTTTCACACGTATAAATTTTAATTAACTTACTAATATTTAGATTATTGATCCGTGTGGAACCCTCATTGATTTATACCTTGCCTTTTGTGTTTGTAAGTTCATGAGGGTTTCATTCGGAATAAATTTCTCAGAAGTTGTAGTTTCCATGGCATCGAAGCTTCCTTTTTCCAGGGTTTTGAGCGATGCAGTTTTCTCTAAAAGGGAAGGAATACCTGACGAATAAGTTGGATGGTCAGATTCACCCAAAAGCTCCACTTCCGAAACAGTAAATTCATATTGAGGGTCAACATTTGAAAAATCGCATAATTGAATCTTGTAGAACCTGCTTTTCAGATTGGTTAACGATATGATTTCAAGTTTATTTAAACCGATTATTTCAAAATCCTGAGCCTTTTTGTAATTTCTGCCATCGTCAGAAACTGATAAGGCAAATTCACTGTTAAAAATGGCCATATTCCGCCACATAAAAGGTCTGCGAATATAAATGGCTAATTTTCCGGCAGAAAATTCGTGATTAAAATTCAGGGTGATAAAATCTCCTCTTCGCATATCAAATCCGCTAACCGGGTCGCCATCAGAAAGAATGCCGCCACCTATAGAATCATTCACAGTGATTTTTGGGTTGGCTTTCCGAAATGAATTGTTTGTTGAATTGGTTTTACAGGCAACAACAGCAACATCCCGATAGAAATTCAGATTTGCCATGGGTTGTTTCAACGGTAAACGAATAGGCTTTCCACCTTCAACTACAGTTTTTGTCCAGACGTATTGTTTCATTGACATTTCAGGGGTTATCCACGGTCCGCCGCTCGAACTCCAGCCATCGCAATTCTCAATTCCGATCGTGATTCCTAATCGGTTTGCTTCCAGCAAGGCCCACCTAAACATGCTATTCCATTCCGGAGAATTTATCGGAACCCGGGGTATACCAAAATCTTTCCCGTTAAAAAGGCCTACACTAACTATGGTTGCCTGGGAAATCCCCTGAAGATGCATCGACTCAAGATCTTTGGAAATCCCATCTTTGGAAATGGCCCCATCAACCCAGTGCCACCAGGTATGAATTTTAACAGTGGGGGGCGGGTTTACAAAATCACTTTTTACGAGGCTTTCTGCGGCAGGTTGGCAGGTTACTCCAGTACCGTTCAGTAGGAAAATAAGGATCAAGAATAGAAATTTTATTCCGGAAGTCATTTCTTGTCAGTATTTAGGATTTGTTCTGTGATAAATTTACTTTAATTATAGACTTTAATATTTCGGAACAGTAGTTTACTCCTTAACATACAGCAAATTGCAATCCGCCCAAAATCGTAAACCGGTCCATTATTGGAAAACCCATCATCGGTAAATGCTACCATGATGATGCCATCAATAGCACCAACCAATTTATTCCCAATTTGCAGAAACTGAAGTTTGTGCCAAACATTTTTTTCTACAGGTGTACTTTTGGCTCCTAAGGAAAGCGGGTATAAAAACGGATTCTTGATCAATGCCGAATTTTCCAGGTCATTGCGCATATCTGCCATTTCACGGTAATATTCCCAATGATAATTTCTCACATCTTCGCCATATACAGTGGTCATTCTTCCGATAGTCTTTAAAGGATAATCAGCCATAAAATCTTCCCGGTTCATTCCAGATGCCTGGACCATCAGTAAGCTTAACCCTCCCGGGTGCAGTACCTTAAATTCGTATTCAACATAAAGGTTCCCTTCGAAGGTCCGGTTACTCCAGACATATACCTGTGAATCCAACAAACAGTTTGTATATTCTTTGTTCACTGTTTCTATTAACTGCCACCTGGGCCACCAGATTAATTTGAAATTGGCTCTTTCAAAATCCTGTGGATCGCTACAATCAGAGAGAATGGGGTAAATAAATAAATGGGGATTATCCATGCTGAATGCTGGCCTGGGATCGTAGGCACTCAATTCTTCCAAAAACATGACCCACATCGTAACAGTCCCCTCATCGCTTTTCAGGTTACGTGACTTCAACTCCAAAACGCTTCTTATGCTGGTCATGTCCAGTCCTTTCCTCCCGTCAAAATTGATTATTCGGGCATGTCCATTAAGCTTTAAAACCAATGTGTCGGACATCGAAAAATCGGTGAGATAGGTGAAAATGGGTTTTGCAATCGATTGCCCATTTATGGATGAAAAAGTAAGGCAAATAATTATGAAAGATAAAAAGATACAGTTCATTCGTTGGAATGTCTTCAAAATTCTATTTATATTGAGATGGGCAATAAGGTTTCCTCTTTCCCTAAATTTTTTTACCGAACCAATCCATGAGCCGGAACTTCAAAACTCAGCTGCTCTTTTTTAGATAACGGATAGTTTTTTCGCCCACAAATCACGCATGACAAAACCTTATCGGGCATCGAGGCCGATTGAATCAGATTTTAAAATTATTTTATCCAGCTATTCGTTTTCATCCACTGAAACAATGGCTTCATCCACTCTTCAGGTGGAATTGAAAGGACAAAACCATGGTTTCCTTTCGGATAAATATGCATTTCAGCTGGCACATGATGATGCCTCAATGCTTCATAAAATGCAATGCTGTTGTCGACGTCCACTACTGAATCATCTCCCGTGTGGGTTAAATAGGTAGGCGGTGTCTGATCGGTAACCTGAAGTTCATTAGAGAAGAAGTCTATTTTTTCAGCAGAAAGGTTATCTCCGAGCAGATTCTTTCTGGAGCCAGCATGGGTGAGTTTATCGGTCATTGATATAACCGGATAGACCAGGATCATGAAATCGGGACGGATACTCGTATGCTTTTCGTTGGGAATCAGACAGGTATCAAAATGAGTTCCTTCAGATGATGCCAGGTGACCACCGGCCGAAAAGCCCATAATGCCGATCATATCCGGATTAATATTCCATTCTGCTGCACGCTCTCGGACCACCTTTACCGCTTGTTGGGCATCCTGCAGCGGACCGATAGATTTATCAGGCATGATGGAATCGGATGGCAGCCTGTATTTTAAAATAAACGCGGCAGTGCCATGATTTATAAATGTCCTGGCAATATTAAGTCCTTCGAGCCGGTAGCTTTCCATGCCGTAACCACCTCCGGGGCATATTACAACTGCCGAACCGTTAGCTTGTTCTTTCGCCGGAAGATAAATTTCCAGGGTTGGTTGTGAAATGCTCTTATACCCGCCAAACTGGCCATCCCAGTTCAAGGTAATTTCCTTCATGCTATTGGAAATCGAGTTTGGAATCGGCCCATTATATAAAGGAATAACTTCCTGCGCTTTCAGGTTACCTGTAAAAAGTACAGCACAAAAAAATATGACTTTGAGTTTACTGATCATTGCATTGGGTTTATTATTATTGAGTATAAATCAATCATCGATCGATTGATCAACTAATTGATGGAATTTTCCACCGGTTTGGTCAGAATTATTTCCTTGTGTCTGTTTCAGGATCACACCGATAATCTGCTCTTTTGGATCGGCAAAATACTGCGAATTAAAATAGCCACCCCAGGAAAATGTCCCGGCACTTCCAACACCTCCCTTATCCTGCCCCAGCTGAGTGACCACAGAAAATGCAAGTCCGTAATAATTTTCAGCTTTTTCATTCCAAATACTGCCAAATTGATTGTTCATAATGGATTCAACAGTAGTCCGACTCAGAATCCTGATCCCATTGTATTCACCTCTGTTGAGATACATTTGCAAAAATGTAGCATAGTCCTTTGCAGTACTCGAAAGTCCGGCTCCTCCGGAAAAAAAGCTTTTGGCACCTTTGATCGGATAATCGGGGTCGTAAAAGGTTACCGGATATTTTTCCCATTGACCATTGATGTTTCTTTGCTGCACGGCCACCAACCTTTCGGCTTTTTCGGCGGGTTGATAAAATCGGGTGTCATTCATCCCCAGCGGGTCGAAAATATGTAACTTAAGGAAAGTATCCAATGGTATTCCTGAAACTATTTCGATTAAGTATCCGAGTACATCGAGACCTTCACTATATACAAATTTTTCGCCCGGTTCGTGATGGAGTGGAAGTCTGGCTAACTTTTTAACACTTTCACCGATAGTAATTCCTTTTGTTGTAAATGCATCAGTTACCCCAGCTTTTTGGTAAATTAGCTTAAAACGTTCATCATCGTCAATAATCCCGTAACCGATTCCGGAAGTATGGGTTAATAATTGGCGTATTGTTATTTCAGATTTTGCAGGTTTGGTTGTATAAGTGGTGTCACTGTATTGAAACGATTCAAAAATCTGAGGATTCTTGAATTCCGGAATATATTTTGAAATCGGGTCATCCAGTTTAAATTTACCTTCTTCCCAAAGCATCATGACCGCCGTTGCAGTGATCGCTTTCGATTGTGAAGCAATACGGAAAATATCGTCCCGCTTTAATGCTCTTCCCGCCTGGTTATCTGCCATACCGTATGCTTTCCAAAAGACTATTTTGCCTTTGCGGACAATCAGGCTGACAACACCTGGAATATCCCCATTTTTCACAGAACGGACACACAGACTATCAATTCTTGCCAGTCGTTCAGCTGACATTCCGACACTTTCAGGGGCTCCTTCAGTAAGGATAAGAGATTTCCTGATTGATTTCGTTTGCCCGTTTGACCCTTCTATACTAAGAATCAGCAGCAGAATAAGAAAAAATAAATGTTTCATGGTTGGAAGTTATTATGCTTATATGTGACTATTCCCAATTTACTTTATATTGTTTATCTTTTTCATCCAAACGAATAGCGGTTGCATCCATTCCTCCAAGGGTAAATTAAATGCGAAACGATGCCCCCCATTCTGATAAAGGTGCATTTCTGCAGGAATCTGATAATGCCTTAAAGTCTCATAAAAAACAATGGTGTTATCAACATCTACCGACTTGTCGTCACTTGCCTGGGCTAAATAGGTCGGAGGTGTTTGATCACACACGTGCAATTCATTCGAGTATAGGGTTGTCATTTCAGAAGAAGGATTTTTTCCAAGCAAATTCTTCCTCGAACCATGATGAGTAAGTTTATCTGTCATCGAAATAACGGGACAAATTAAGATCATGAAATCGGGACGAATACTGATTTTTTCTTCATTCGGTATCAGGCACGTATTAAAATGGGTTCCAGTTGTAGCGGCAAGGTGCCCACCGGCCGAATATCCCATGATGCCAACTTTAGCCGGGTCAATATTCCATTCTGCCGCCTGTTGGCGTAACAGCCTTATGGCTTGCTGGGCATCCTGCAGCGGTCCACAGGTTTTATCTGTCATGACGGAATCCGAAGGTAACCGGTATTTCAGAATAAAGGCTGCCGAACCAAGGTTAACAAAAGCCTCAGCAACAGGGATACATTCCTCGGTACATTCCAAACCATATCCGCCGCCAGGACAAATGATTACCGCAGAACCATTTGCTTTTTCTTTTAAGGGCAGAAAAATCTGTAACGAAGGAACTGAAATATTTTTAAAACCGCCACAAGGCCCATCGACCGGATTCAATGCGATTTCTTTCATGCAATATGGCAGGGAGTTTGGAATTACCCCTTTGTATAATGGAATGATTTGCTGGGCTTTCAGGCTTCCGTTTAAAACTGTAACAAGAAATAAAAGGGAGATGATTTTTTTATTCATTTTCTTGAATATTTGATTTAAGGGGATCGCCTGGTATTTTTAAGTTACCTGTTTTTATTGGGTCGTATCATCTTTGTGATTACAGGAAAGTTCAAATATTAATTTAAATTGAAAGGAAATGAAAGGCAATTGTATTCATAATTGAAATTAACTGGAACGCCCGGAAGGTCTAGACTATTAATACTTTGATATTTGCATCCTCAAGCCGCTTTTTGTCCCTTTCCAGAATTCCGGAATCAGTAATAACTGTATTAATCCGGTCAAGTTTGCAAATAAATGCAAGGCTTTTACGCAGAAATTTTGAGGAATCGGTAACAACAATGACTTCCCGCGCAACTTCAATCATGATTTGGTTGAGGTAGGCCTCATCAAGATTGGGAGTGGAAATGCCGTTTAAGGTATCAAAACCATCAACTCCAAGAAATACCTTATCTACGTAGAAATTCTTGAAATTCTTTTCAGCTAGCGGACCTATCAGCGAAAGTGAATTTTTGCGTAATACTCCGCCGGGAACAATAAGGTTAATACTTTGATTTGAAATAAGTTGGTTAGCAATATTCAATGCGTTGGTAATGATGGTAACATTCCGGAGTGAAGCTTCAAGGTTCCTGACAATTTCAAGTGTAGTAGTACCGGAGTCAATGATTATCGTATCGGAGTCAATAATCAGACTGGCGGCTGCTTTGCCAATCCTGGCTTTTTCTGACATATTCAATTTGTGTTTCTCGGATAAATGTTGATCGAAACTTACTGTCTGATTTATGCTCATGGCACCTCCTCGTGCACGAATCAGCAGTTTCTTCTCTTCGAGCTGTTCCAGATCGTTTCGGATAGTAACTTCACTCACCCCGAATTCCTTACTCAGCGCATTCACCTGAACCTGGTCCTGAGTGGATAACATCTGCATAATTTTCATCCTCCGCTCGACCGTGTTATGCTGATTTATCGATGCCATAGCTTACATTAATTATTAAAAATTTCATTATAAAAAAATTAACCTGTTACAAAAGTAGCAAATTATAAATAGTATGGTAAAAAAAAGTCAAATAAAAAGGTTAAAAAAATATATTTTTATATTTGAAAGGATAAAATAAATATATATCTTTGTAACGAAAGTAAACGAAAGTATTACCTCAACAAAATATCATGAATAATATAAATTTTTCAGAACCCAACCAGATTGAGAACGGTATGGTTTACACGGAAAAAGAGATTTGGGATCAACCATCATTATGGCAAAAAATATACGACCAGGTATTGCTGGAAAAACAATCGATAATATCCTTTTTAAAGATTGCCATATCCATTGAGAATCTGCATATCATCCTTACAGGTGCGGGTACAAGTGCATTTATCGGACTGTCTCTTACCGGCAGTTATAACCGGAATTTCAAAAGGCATACTACTGCAATTTCAACCACTGACATGGTAACCCATCCCCTTGATTTATTAAATCCGGATGTCCCTGTTTTATTGATCTCTTTTGCGCGCTCAGGCGATAGTCCCGAGAGTGTTGCTGCGACCAGGATTGTCGATCAGGTTTGTGCAAAAGTGTTTCATTTGATCATTACCTGCGATGCTTCAGGAGCTCTGGCAAAATATGGTACCAACTCCTCGAAATACATCTTCTTGTTACCCCCCGAATCCAATGATAAAGGGTTAGCCATGATTGGCAGTTATTCCGGAATGCTACTGGCCGGGCTGCTTATTTCAAGAATTGGTGAAATTGAATTACTTGCAAATCAGGTTAAGGTATTAAGTCAGTATGGCCGGCAATTGCTGGATCAATCTTATCAATTCAGGGAACTTGCTGAAATGAACTTTAACAGGGTAATATTTCTGGGTTCAGGACCATTATTTGGAACTGCAACCGAATCTCACTTAAAAGTTCAGGAACTGTCAGATGGGCAGATTATTTGCAAAAAAGATTCATTCCTTGGATTCAGACATGGCCCTAAGGCCGTAATTAATAAGGATACCTTGATTTTTTTGCTCTTCTCAAACCAACCCTATGTCATCTTGTATGAAGCCGATCTTATTGAATCCCTAAGTGACGGCCAAAAACCCATGTATATTGCTGGTTTGCTGGAATATAATCCTTCAACAATACAGATCGACAAAGCATTCGTTTTATCTGAGTCAGGATCCCATCTGGATGAAGAATTCCTTCCTGTTTGTTTTATAATTCCTGCACAATTGATCGGACTATATAAGTCACTCCAGTTGGGACTGAATCCTGATATGCCCTCTGTGAGCGGAGCCATTTCCAGGGTAGTTAAAGGAGTAGCCATCTATCCTTTTAACAAATAGAAGTAATGAATCAGGTTATAAGAAAGAAAGCAATCGCTCAGAATGTTCCACTGATGGATTACATCCTTCGGAGAATAGATGAACTTTCATGTCAGGATGGAATACCAAGAACAATCTTTGCCGCATGTCCCAATTCGATTTCCGTGATAAAGGCGGCATTACGCTCCGCCAAACGGTGGAACAGTCCGATAAAATTTGCGACTACCCTCAATCAGGTGGATACCGACAGAGGTTATACAAATCTTAACCAAAAAGAATTTTTCAACACCATAAAACTCGAAGCTGACCGGATGAATGTAAATGTTCCGGTAATTGTGGCAGTTGATCATGGCGGACCCTGGTTAAAAGACCTCCATGCCAGGGAGAAATGGAGTTTTGAAAAGACCTTTGCGGCAGTCGAAAAATCGTTTGAAGCATCGGTTGAGGCAGGCTACGACTTGATTCATGTCGACCCAACCATCGATATTACACTTCCGCCAGAACAATCCATTTCGATTGAAACAGTCGCTGCACGTACGATCGACCTGATTGAGCATACCGAAAGCTTCCGTAAAGCCGGCAATTATCCGCGGATAGCATATGAGGTTGGCACAGAGGAGGTACATGGAGGACTGGCCGATATGGCAACTTTCCGCAAGTTTCTTATCCTGCTGAAAAATGGACTTGCTGAACACGGACTTCGCGAAGTATGGCCTTGTTTTGTGGTTGGAAAAGTTGGAACCGATTTACATACGACCACCTTCGATCCTGAAATAGCAAGGGAACTCACAAAGGTTGCACGTGAATATGGCAGTGTAATTAAAGGTCATTATTCTGACGGAGTAATTAATCCGGAAGCTTATCCGCTTTCCGGAATGGGCGCAGCCAATGTTGGTCCCGAATTTACGGTAACTGAATATTTTGGATTAATGGAACTGGAAAAGCTGGAGCAAAAATATTTTTCTGAAGGTAAAATCGCACGCTGTTCCGATATTGGCATAACTTTACATAAATCTGTAATATCGTCAGGTCGATGGAAAAAATGGCTTCAACCCGGAGAAGACTCTGAAAATTTCGAAAACATACTGCCCGAAAGGCAGGAATGGTTAATCAGCACTGGTTGCAGATATATCTGGCAAAACGATGAAGTGCTGGCATCCAGGGCACAATTATACACTAATCTTGAAAGTAGGGGTATTCTTGCCGGAGAAATTGTGCTTTCAAAAATAGAATGCGCTATGGATAAATATTTTGCAGCTTTTAATCTTAAAAACCTCAACGATTTACTTTAATAGAAAAGGAAAACATGGATAAGAGAGATAAACCTGACGTCGTAGTTATCGGAGAGCTTAATGTTGATCTGATTCTGAATCGGATCGATCATTTTCCGGTCATTGGGAAAGAGATGCTTGCTCAGAATATGGATTTGACGCTTGGTAGCTCCTCCGCCATTTTGGCCAGTAACCTAAGCACTCTTGGAACTAAAGTTGCATTTATTGGTAAAACCGGGAAAGATGGATTTGCTTCGGTAGTGCTTGACAGCCTAAATGGGAAAGGGGTTAACACTTCGCATATCATGCAATCGATTGCTTTAAATACTGGTGTAACCGTGGTACTTAACTTTGACCAGGATCGTGCAATGGTAACTTATCCGGGTGCCATGGAGGATCTGAGGCTTGAAGATATCGATTTTGAGTACCTTTCAACTGCACGTCACCTTCACTTTTCTTCACTGTTTCTGCAACCTGGAATACGGAATAGTCTGTCTGCATTGTTCTCCAAAGCAAAATCTCTTGGTCTCACGACATCTCTTGACCCGCAATGGGATCCTGCGGAGAAGTGGGAGGTAAACCTCGCTGAACTCCTTCCTTCTCTCGATATTTTCATGCCAAACAAGGCAGAATTTTTTATGCTCACAGGCACCTCATCGCTGGAAGCGGGGATCGAAAAGATAAGAACACTGGCACCTGATATTTCCCTTATTATTAAAGATGGTTCAAATGGTGCCTATGGATGGAAAGCCGGCAAATTAATTCATCAACCGGCTTTCCTGAATACTGATGTAGTGGACTGTATCGGGGCCGGCGACAGCTTTAATGCCGGATTGATCCATGCATTTATCCAGGGCAGATCTTTTGAACAATGCCTCGAATACGGAGCATTGACAGGAGCTGTATCAACAACCCGGTCTGGTGGAACGGGGGCTTTTCAAAGTGTTGAAGAGGTGAGGCAAATTGCTTTCGACCAGTTCAAAATAAAACTCGGATAATCCTAAGTCAATGAAAATAAAACAAAGACTCTATCAGTTTAAGGCAGAAGGGCGGGCGATTCTAGCAGCGAATTTTTACAATTTCGAAACATTGTCAGGGATTCTTCAGGCCGCAAATGAACTGAATGAACCGGTTATGTTGCAGCTCTCAGAGAGCTCAATCAGGTACCTAGGACTTCATGTTGCCACAAGTCTGGCAAGGGCAGGGTTAGAGCAATATGAAGTTGAAGGGTGGCTGCATCTGGATCATGGAAGTTCTCCGGAGATGGCAGAAGCATGTCTCAAAGCAGGATTTGACAGCGTGATGATTGATGGCAGTGAGAAACCTTTTGGAGAGAACATTCGTATTACAAGAAAGGTGGTTCAAATGGCTGCATTGTATGGTGCAAATGTTGAAGCTGAACTGGGATTTATTCCGAAACTGGGACAGGAAAGTGATAATGATGGGTTTACCTCTCCTCAGCAGGCTTTTGATTTTATTTCAGCTACCGGTATCGATGCCCTTGCAGTTGCCATAGGTACCGCTCATGGATTTTATAAGGAGGAGCCAAAACTCGATCTCGAAAGGCTGAGCAGCATAGCTGCGATTACATCCATCCCACTTGTATTGCACGGAGGTTCAGGGATTCCTGACAAAATGCTCCGGGAAGCCATAAAAAGAGGCATCACTAAAGTAAATCTGGCTACTGATTCGAAGAACGCATTCATGAAGGAACTTAAGAATGTACTTTATAACACAGACGAAATTGATCTGCGGAAGACATTCCCACGGGCAACAGATGCAGTTAAGAATTTGATAATAAATAAAATGCAACTGGTTAGAATGACACAATTGGAATTCTGAGAAACAAAAATACAAAGCGGCCGGGATTAATAGTTTCCCGAGATAAGGCCTCTTCATTTTGACTAACTATTTTATGAATTAATAACAACTATCAGGATCATGAAGGAAAGCTTACTCAATTTAACCTTAGAAACGCAGTCTGTCGGGTCTGCGGTATGGCAACAGAGCCAGGCGGGTAGTCTGTTGCAGAAATTTATCCCGCATATTTCAGGTTCTTAATTACCAGGAGAAACAACGCTAATGACAAAAAGAACCGGAATGCGCCTGATGGCTTATGCAAATAATGAACAAGGCATGAGCGGATATAAGAGAGTAAGAGCGGAATAAGCTAGTCCAATCTCACTCATATTAACAATACTCAACCGGACCAGAATGCTGAAAAGCATAGAATGAAGTTGATAAATCAATAACAACCAAATAATTATGTACCCAGTAAATTACAAAAATCAATCATTATGAGAAAACTAACAATTCTGTTTGTATTGCTCCTTATAGGGGGAATGCAGGTTGTGTTTGCGCAAAAAACGATCAGGGGTAAAGTTACCAGTATTGGGGACGGTACTGCTATTCCTGGTGCAGCAGTTGCAGTACCCGGAACTACTGTCGGTGTGGTCACCGATGTTTCAGGTAATTTCACTTTATCCGTGCCGGCAAATGCTAAAACGTTGAAGATTTCATTTGTTGGAATGAAAACAAAAGAGGTGCAGATTGGCTCACAAAAAGAGATCAATGTAGTGCTTGAATCTGCCACTACCGAACTCGACGAATTAGTGGTTGTTGGGTACGGTTCAGTGAAAAAAAGTGACATTACCGGAGCAGTCAGCTCAGTAAAAGGGGATGAAATGATACAACTGCCAACCATGCGTGTCGATCAGGCACTTCAAGGGCGCGCTGCAGGTGTATCTGTACAGAATACAGATGGCCAACCTGGTGGAAATGTAACCATTCGTGTACGGGGTGGAAACTCCATTCTCGGAGGGAATAACGCTCTGGTCGTTATTGACGGATTGCAAGGCGGAAATATCAACAACCTGAATCCAAATGATATTGAATCGGTAGAAATCCTGAAAGATGCTTCTGCTACCGCTATTTATGGTGCCCGTGGCGCGAATGGCGTAATCCTGATTACCACAAAGAAAGGTGCCATCGGAAAACCAGTTGTTAGTTATTCCGTTAATTATGGCACACAATCATTGAGTCATAAACTCGATTTATTAAATCCCAACCAGTTTGCCCAAAAGGTAGATGACTACGCAGCTTCCCAGAACGGAACTGTCAATTCACCAATAACTCCCGTACTTCCATTTACTGCTGCCCAGATTGCTGCTTTTAAAAACGGTGGCGGTACAGACTGGCAAAATGCGATCTATCGGGCTGCGATCATTCAAAACCATCAACTCTCCATCAGTGGAGGGACGGATAATGTGCGTTATTTTGTTTCAGGAGGATTTATGGACCAACAAGGTCTGGTCGTAAATACAAAGTACAGTAGGTTTACATTAAGAAGCAATCTTGATTTGAAAGTTAATAAATGGATGACTGCAGGGATTAACCTGAATGCAATTAAGGAAAAAGGAAATGTTCCTCCAACCGGTGAGGGGACCTATTTTGGAGATATTTTAGGTCAGGTTATTAATACGGTGGCCAGGTTCGACCCCTGTACCCCGATATACGATGCATCAGGAAATTACAATTTCAAGGCAAATCAGGGTGGTCCAAACGGGAATAAGAATTATGCAGATACAGATGTATGGAATCCGTTAGCCACTGCTCTTGAGACTAAAAACGAGGTAAATACAACAACAAACGACATAAGTACCTACCTTGAATTTAAACTGATGGAAGGTCTTACCTTAAAAGTTACCGGTGCTGTAAATATTAACACCCAGGACAATATGAACTATGACGGTATGAATACTCAACCAGGTTCAGGAGTCAATGGAGTAGGTTCATGGGAGTTTTCCAAATACCAGTATTATCAGAATTCCAATATCCTTACTTATAATAAAACCTTTAACAAGAAACACCATCTGACTCTGACAGGTGTTGCTGAGCAGCAATGGACCCAGTCCAACGATGCATATACTCAGGCCCAGGGCTTTTTCAGTGACGTGACCGGCATTCAGGATTTAGGCAGTGCCAGCCAGATTAACTCAAAATACACTACAACATCTCAAACTTCACTGAACTCCTATCTTGGACGTGCCAACTACGTATATGCCAATAAGTACATGCTAACAGCCAGCTACAGGGCAGACGGATCTTCAGTGTTTGGAGCCAACCATAAATGGGGATATTTCCCATCAGCTGCCCTCGCCTGGAAAGCTTCTGAGGAGTCTTTTATTAAGAATTTGGCAGTATTCTCCAATTTAAAACTGAGAGGAAGCTGGGGTAAGACCGGTAACCAGGGGATTCAGCCTTACCAGTCATTGGCTTCAGTTGCATCGGGACTAAACTATCCTTTAGATGGAACAGGCACTGCAAATATTGGATTCCAGTTAGGGACAGCCGCAAATCCAAATTTGAAATGGGAAACTACCGCACAAACCAACCTGGGTATTGACCTTGGCTTTTTGGACGAACGAATTACGGCAACGGTAGATGTATACAAGAAAAAGACCACCGATTTATTGATGAATCAGACACTCCCCAATTACACCGGATTTACCTCAGTTCTTCAAAATGTAGGTTCGATTGAAAACAAGGGACTTGAAATTTCTGTTAATGCCAAACCAATCGTTGGTCATGATTTTACCTGGACCACAGGGGCGAATATTTCATTTAACCGGGACAAAATACTTGCACTGGCCAACAATAATGCGGCACTTCCTATTATTACCAATACAGGTGGTGGGTATAATATCTTTAAGAGTGGCGCCTGGGCCCTTAAACAACTGCGGGTTGGTCATCCTGTAGATGATTTTTACGGCTACATTAATCAGGGTACCTGGAATACGTCAGAGGCTGCAACCGCACTTACATTCGGACAATTACCAGGAGATGCCAAATGGAAGGATGTTAATAAAGATGGAACAATAAATATTGCCGGTGATGGGAACCAGGTAATCGGAAACGCAGCCCCTAAGTTTATTTATGGATGGAATAACACCTTTACCTATAAGAACTTTGATCTTACCTTCCTGATCCAGGGAAGTTATGGGAATGACATTTTTAATGCTGTACGGATAAAAACGGAGGGGCCTGCCGTTGGAACCAGTGCAAATCTGTTAAACAGATGGACTAGTACCAACCAAAATACCCCTGTTCCGGCATTCACAAGTTCTCAGGACAGGAACAGCGGACTTTCAGGACACCCATCCAAGATAAAAATGAATTCAGCCGATTCCCGCTCAAGCCGTTGGGTTGAGGATGGTTCTTATATCCGGATGAAGAATATTACCCTTACTTACAATATCCCGACTTCCGTTTTACATGTGGCTCATATTACAAAACTTGCAGTATTTGCAACAGCAGTAAATCCGTTTACGATCACCGGTTACACCGGATACGATCCTGAAGTAAGTTCATTTAATCGGGGCAGCAGAGTCAGGGCCGGAGGATTGGGTATTGATTTGAGTAATTACCCGTCAGCCAAAACAGTTCTTTGTGGCATTAATTTAACTTTTTAATTCATCTTGGCATGAAAAAATATACTCAAATTTTATTTAAAAGCGTTGTAGCAATGCTTTTGATGATCACAGGAATTTCCTGTCAGAAACTTATCGAGGCCCCCAAAGGGCAATTAACCCCGGCTACCTTTTATTTAACCCCTGCCCAGTGTGAAGCCTCCCTGGCAGGTTCAATGAATTGTCTGTATACAACCTGGGGTGGGTATTGCAGCATTCCTGCATGGCCTGATGGCCAGCTCGACGGAGCATCATTGGCCTTAGACGGTACTAACTTTCAATACTGGCAATGGCATTACAAAGCAATAGCCCAAATCAATCCGGTAATTGGATCTATAAAAGCAGGCAACCTGAAAAGTTATCCCGCAGCCGATATGGCAGATCTGGAAGGCCAGGCCAGATTCCTCAGGGCATTTAATTATTTCACATTGGTCAGGCTTTATGGCAAAATTCCGTTTATTGATGAAAATACGCCAAATACTGCTTCGACTCCACTAAAACCTTCTTCCCGGCTTTCCGTGGACACGATATATGACAAGATTGAGGCGGATCTGGTTTTTGCTGTTGCCAACATGTATGACTACAATGCTTCAACTCCAGCCAGACCAAGTAAATACGTAGCAGAGGGATTACTCGCAAAAGTCTATCTGACCCGGGCTACTGCACCATTGATGGAAACGGAAAATTATGCCAAGGCCCGTGATGCGGCTGATGATGTTATAAAAAACAGCTCATATTCGCTTTCTACCAATCTGACTACCTTATTCAGTACCTCCAATACAAACAATAGCGAAGATATGTTCTGCTTCCAGTCTGACAATGATTATCCCGCCCTTCCAGGGCTGGATCACGGTCCGGACGAATGGGGATCGTGGGATGATGGAGCGGTTAAGGTGCTTTGGGCCGAAGCCTATCCCGAACAACCCCGAAAACATCTTTATATACTTCTCGATTGGCCTGTCGATCCTACCAATCCCGGCGATTTTTCAACCTGGATCAATTATTCCAATTCAAACATTGGGACTCCATGGGCTGAAAAATACACCTGGCCGAATCTTACCCCTGCCCAGCAACTTGATGGTTCAGGACCAAGCGGGATAGTAATGCCAATATTGAGGTTAGCCGATGTTTACCTGATGTATGCAGAGGCCGCTAATATGGCAGGGACCGGCCCTACACAATTGGCTGTCGACCGATTGAATGTCATTATTAACAGGGCAAATGCGCCGATAGCTTCAGTATTCCCTCAAACTTCAACCACCGGGACTGAAGCGGTCGCTACTACTTCAATGTCCCAAGCTGCGTTTAATCAGAAAGTATGGGACGAAAGAAACTATGAACTTTGTTTTGAATTTGACCGGTATTTTGATGTCCTTCGGGAAAAAGTCCTTCAGCAGGTCAACCTTCCTGACAATGCCAATGATTACGATCCTAAAGACTATTTATTCCCAATTCCACCATTAGATGCAACATTTATTGGTAACAACACAGGTTATTAATATGTAAGTACCTTCTATGGACAGACCAGATTGCCCCGGGTATCCGGTGGCTTTCTGGTCTGTCATTTTCTTATCGTTTTTACTGATTTTATAATTTATGATGACTGTTCGTTTTTTCTTCGCGATTTTGATTCTGACCAGTCTCCAGGCTTTTGCCAGGGATTTGGAGGACCATGGACAAACCAGACCATCAAAAGACTCCTTAACGTTTTATGACGCGCAGGTTTTTACGATCATCGGAAAGTTTCATAACGAAAAAAACTATAACCGTTTTCCTCAGAAATACAAACAAACACTGCGCCCCGAAGTATGGAATCTAAGTCAGAACTCCGCTGGCATTTCTGTTCGCTTCCGAAGTAATGCCACCGATATATCCATCACGTGGAGAGTTTCGGGTGAGGTTTCATTCCCTCATATGGCACTGACAGGTATAAGAGGCGTTGATTTATATGCCTGGGATAAAGGCCTTTGGAAGTTTATACAAACCGGTCGTCCAACAGCAAAAACAAGTCAATATGAGATGCTTCAGGGCGGAGAACCTGTTTTCAGAGAATATCTGCTCAACCTTCCATTATATGATGGAATTGAAGCTATTTCAATCGGGGTTAATTCAGGAGCAGAGATTTCAAAGCCTAAAGAACAATTATTAATAGCTAATAAACCTGTCGTTTACTATGGGAGCAGCATAGCACAAGGTGGTTGTGCGAGTCGCCCCGGAATGGCATTCACCAATATTCTTTCCCGTAAGCTTGACCGTAGTTTTATGAACATGGGATTTAGCGGTGAAGGGACTTTTGACGAATCTGTAGGAGAAGGGATGTGTGAAATCGATGCAGCACTCTACGTGATAGATTGCAATCCGAATACAAAAAGAGAATTAATTTACGATAGGGCTGTGAAGCTTGTTAACCAATTAAAGAGAAACAAACCACAGATACCAGTTCTTCTGATCGAGAACTCACTATATCCTAAAAACGAATTCACGATCATTGGGAGGTCCGAAGATCTTGCAAAAAGAGCCGAACTTAAGAAAGCCTTTGAATTTCTGGTAAAATCGGGCGTGAGGGATCTCTATTATCAAACCGGTGACGGGTTGATCGGGTATGACAACGAGGCTACTGTTGATGGCGTTCACCCTTCCGATTTGGGGATGATTCGAATGGCCGATTTTCTAATGCCGAAGATCAGGAAGATTCTTAAATCATATGACAAATAGTCAAAAATATAAAATTGATGAAAACCATTATTTTGGTATCCTGCCTCCTGTGCTTTATTGGCCCATTAGCTTCGGAAGAGCTGCCAAAATGCTTTCAGCTATTGCCTTCACCCCAAAAGCTGGAAGTAAAAAACGGGACTGGTCTGTATTACAATGAGTTGAATTATATTGTCTCCGTAAACAATTCGGCCATTCCCGTTTTGGGGAATATATGCGCCAGTTTGCCGCATTACAGAAAAAAAGGAAAAGGAATTTTTCTCCAATTAGTAATATCCGCAAATATTCCCGAATCTGAGGAGGGATACATTCTGGAGTTGGATGACCAGGGAGTACATATTCAGGCCCGAAATCAGAAGGGCCTTTTCTATGGATGCCAGACTCTGGAACAATTGATGGAAGACAGCCGTGATTGCAAGGTGATGATCCCCTTACTGAAAATAACCGACTATCCGGATATCGTTTATCGCGCAATCCATCTTGATTTAAAACATCATATTGATTCAGGACATTACTATTATACTATCATCGACCGTCTCGCAAAAATCAAAGTAAATGCGATCATCATTGAGTTCGAAGATAAACTTCGCTATCGTAAAGCACCCCTGGTAGGTGCTGCCGATGCAATTTCCATTGAAGAGTTTGCAGCAATAAGCAGGTATGCACAGGATCGCAATATTGAAATTAGTCCGTTAGTTCAGGGATTGGGACACGCTTCCTTTATCCTGAAGCACAAGGAATATTTAAGTCTCCGTGATGATCCGGATTCTGATTGGGTTTTTGATCCGTTAAACCCGAAAACTTATAATCTTCAGTTTGCATTATATGAAGATGCCATCGCTGCCACACCATGCGGAAAATACCTCCATGTTGGCGGGGATGAAGTCGGTCATCTGGGAAAATCTGAATTATCGCTAAAGTCAGGTAAAAACTCTTTTGAGTTACAAATGTACTGGTTGCAAAAAGTGACTCAGTTTGCAAAGGAACATAACCGGATACCCATTTTCTGGGATGATATGGTATTCAAACTATCCGGCCTCTACCCCACCACCTACAACCCTGAAATCAGTGAGCAGCAGGTAAAAGAACTTTGGGCTAAAAACAGACCTTTACTGGAGAAGAGTCTTCCGCTTTTCCCTCAGGAATGTGTATATATGCGATGGAATTACAGCAATCCCAAACTGTCAGGTGATCTGATGGCCATCGATTGGTATAAAGAGCACAAACTCAATGTCATGGCTGCAACAGCAGTGCAGGGGATGTCATCCATGCTTCCCCGTAACCATTCGAACTTTCAGGCAATCAAGGATTTCTGCGAGCTTACCGTGGAAAGAAAGATGAGTGGAATCTTATGCACATGTTGGGATGACTGTTCACCACATTTTGAAACAGTCTGGAGGGGCTTATCCGATTTTGCCTGCTTCAGCTGGAACTATAAGGATGTCTCGTTTGAGACCACCCATGCCCTTTTCCGCCATCGTTTTTATTCTCCCGAAATGGAGCCATCTTCTTTCGAATTTCAGGACCAGCTGGAAAGGGCTGTTGATTTGTGGGACAGAACACTTATTAGTGAAGGCGACAGGGAGAATTATCATAAAACGTTCAAACTTATCGATTTGCCTCAGGCCAATAAAAGAGGGGAATGGGCATTGAAATACAAGGAGAAAATAAGCCTTGCCCAAAATGCATTAATTCAATATAAACTAATTAAAACTAAAATTGCCAAAGGACTGGAGGTAGCACTCAGAAATCGCTATTCACTCGAAGTTTTTAATCAGATCAATGAACTTCAGGTTTACCCCTCCAACCTTTTAATCGCGCTTGAACGATACGATAATGCGGATGAATCTGGTAAAAAAGAGGCCGCCCTTCATCTGAAAAAATATGTAAATTACTTCGATGAACTGCGTAAAAATTTTGAAGCTGTTTATTCCCAAACACGCATATTGGGAAATCCCGAAGGATACCTGCTTGATTCAAATTTTCATAATCATCTGGCAAACGGAACCAACAATACCGATTGGATGTACATGTACGAACTTCCCATGAATCAAAAAATACTGGAATGGTTAAAGGTGCAGATAATAAACAAAAAATGAATAAGGTGGCCCGATATAAAAATCCAAAGCTGTTGAAACTGGCAGGATATTTCTGCCTTGTATTTTTTGCCTTTGGAACAAATCAATCATGGTCCCGGGAAATTAAACAAATAGCTCAGGGATATTTCTGGGAAAAGATAGGCCCCGGCGGAGGTGGGTCAACATTTATACCAACTTTTTCTTACCACAACCCCGATAATTTCCTGGTTAAGTGCGATATGACCGGTTTATACCTGACCAGAAACGGCGGAATCTCCTACGACCAGGTTAACTTTGCGGGAGGCACATCCTGTTTTGCGTTTGACCCGAATGATCCGAATGTGATTTATGTTGGTTCTTCAACTCTGAACCGATCGAAGGACGGAGGTAAAACATGGGAACAAATCTTTCCGAAGAAAAGTGAAATCAAAAGGGAACTGTTTATCGGCGATCACGCTGAATTCAAAATTGAAACTATCGACCGCTCATTATACAAGGGTAAAGATGATAAAATAGGATCCATTCGGATTGATCCAGTTCAGCAGGGAACACTCTATTTTACTTTGGGTTCAGGATTCTTTTATTCTTCAGATCATGGAAAAACCTGGGAAAAGAAGGATATTCATCATCAGATCGATTATCTGTACACAAACAATACCAGCTCAAAATCTGAAGTCTATATTTTTTCACCTGAAACGGTGTTTATTTTTAATAAGGAAACAAAAGGAATCAGTCAGAGAAATCTTCCGGCAGCCATGTCTCCCGCAAATTCTTTCACAGCCGGCACTCTGAAAAACTCCGATAAAACAATCTTCTACACACTTCATCACCTCACTCCTAAAGCAAACGCCTTCACATTTACGAACAGCGAAATATGGACTTCGATGGACCTTGGTTTGAGTTGGAATCCAGCCACGGATATCACAATTACGAATAAAGCTTCAGGACTTAAACCCTGTTTCACCACGATCGTTTGTGCTGAATATGATGCCGCAAACGCTTACGTGGTTACCAATAACTACGAAGTAAAGAACACGGATAAAAGTTCAACCTATTGGTATGGATCGTTAAAAACCGGTGATTCCGGAAAAAGCTGGAACTGGGTCTGGAAAGGTGGCGGCGGTTCTGGTCAGTATGGTGTTCAGGATGCTCAGGACGCACCTAATTTGAAAGATGCCTGGGTACACAGGGCTTTTGGCGGCGAATTTATCCAGCTAATTGACGCAGGGGTTTCGCCACAGGATGGGAACATTGCCATTGTAACCGATTGGTACCGCACCATGAAAACAATGGATGGCGGCAAAACCTGGAACGAAATTTACAGCAAACAAAATCCCGGAGGAACTTTCACAAGCAGGGGGATGGATGTTACCACCACCTACGGCGTTCATTTCGATCCCTTTGACAGCAAACATATCGCCATCAGCTATACCGATATTGGCTATCACCACTCTTTCGACGGGGGTAAAAGCTGGAATCGTTCGGTTGAAGGTATTCCAACCGAATGGATAAATACCTGCTATTGGGTAGTATTCGATCCCAAAGTAAAGGGTAAAGTGTTTTCAGTATGGTCGGGCATGCACGATATTCCTAGAGGGAAAATGACCCGTAACCCAAAATGGAGAGAAAAAGCGAAAGGTGGAGTGGCCGTTTCGACCGATGGGGGTAAAACCTGGAAGCCGGCAATAGAAGGAATAGGGATGAATTCACCCGCAACATCTATTGTTCTCGATCCAAAATCGGCTCCTGGCAACCGTACACTTTATGCGACCGTATACAGCAAAGGGATTTTTAAATCAACCGACGACGGAAAAACCTGGACATTAAAAAATAATGGAATCGAAGCAAACACTTGTGCATTTAAATTGACCCTTGCAGGAAATGGAAATTTATTCCTGACAGTCAGCCCAAACCCCATATTCAAAGACGGGAAGAAAGACGCAAAGATATATTCGGGGGCTGTTTACCGCTCAACTGATGGGGCTGAAACCTGGACAAAACTGAACCTGAACAGTGGATTGCTTTTCCCCAATGGAATTGCAGCTGACCCTCTGAATCCTGAACTGATTTATGTAACTTGCTGGGCCAATATCAGTCTGGCCGATTTGGCAGGAGGAGATGTCGCCCGGGAAAATGGAGGAGACAGAATGCTTGATATGCCGGGGGGTATCTTTAAGTCGGAGGACTCAGGAAACAGCTGGACTTCAATTTTTGACCAAAAGCAATATGTTTATGATATCACCATCGATCCTTATCATCCAGGAAGATTGTTTTGCAACACCTTCAACAAATCAGCCTGGCGCAGCGACGATTCAGGTAAAACCTGGAAAAAGATAAATGGTTATGATTTTCACTGGGGACATCGGATAATCATAGACGAAAACGATCACAAAAAGGTATATATCACCACTTTTGGATCAAGTGTCTGGCATGGTGTTCCTGAAGTGGATTAAAATATAAAATTGTTTAACGCATGAGGAATATAAGTTTGTTCTCTTTCCTGATATTGATTTTTCTTGCCTTTAACGGACAGGCCCGTGGAAACACCATCAATCCAACCCGGTTTGATTCCCTTCAGATTAGAGCCGGTCATCCCCGAATCTGGGTTGATGACAACAAATTGGCTTGGCTAAAAGAAAAATGCAAGGGAAAATCAGTGGAAGAAGTTCAGAATCTTGCCGGAACATCAATTTCTGGTTTAGCATTAACTTACCTGATAACCAGTGACGAAAAAACAGGACGGAAGGCGATAAGCAAAGCTTTGGATAAAAAAGCAGATCCCGGCTCCGGCTTTAGTGACCTGAATACCCCTGACGGGGAAAATAAAAGAGTTCATATTCAGTCAAGCCTTTCTGAAAAGGCATTATGTTATGACTGGTGTTACCCGCTTCTTTCCCCCATGGAAAAGACCGGGTTCCGCAATTCAATGGTTCCGGATATAAAAAAAAGGATCGCCTTTAAAAGAGGATGGCGATCATTCCATAATGGGATGTATGATCAGGCGTGGCCAACGGTTGCCGGAATCCTTGCCTTAGCGGGGGATGAACCATATACCGCTGAAGCATGGGATTTTGTAAAGCCCGAGCTCGAAGATGCATTAAAAACTTTCGACTTTGTGTTTCCTGATGGTGAATGGCCTGAAGGATTTGATTATAACAGACATTCGACCTATCTGGCATTAAGGATCTTTTTGGCTCTTAAAACGGCCACCGGTAAAGATTTTTTAACTCCTTCAATCCACATCAAAAATACAGGTGCCTATATCCTTTATGGTTCAAAAGCAAATGGTTTGACTTTGCCTTCAGATGATAACGACTGGCCCTATATCGGTCCATGGGAACATGCAGTACTTTTAATGCTGAATGAGGTATTTAGAGATGGCTACAACCAGAATTTTATCAACAATTGCCCTGCAGAACGGTTCAAATTTGAAAATGCAGATAAATATTGCCACCTTCTTTGGTATGACCCATCAATTAAAGAGAAGCCTCTAAGCGAATTACCGTTGGCAAAAATATTCAGAGGTAAAGGGTTGGTGATGGCCCGCGGAAACTGGAAATGGGATTTGCCTGCCTCGCGTGCAAACAGCACCTGGCTCTCTTTTCATTGTGGCGACTATATGGGGGATCATGCTCACTACGATATAAACAGTTTTACAATCAGTTACAACGGAGAACTGGCAATTGATGCAGGAAGGTACGACTGCGACTGGGGTGTTGAGGACTGGGGTACCGCTAAAGACTCTTCAAAAATCAGGAAGTCACAATTCTTCAACTACTATAAACGGACCATCGCACACAATACCGTTCTGGTTATGGACCCGGACGAAAGAATGCCAATGAACCTGCTGAACGACGGCGGGCAGATCGATCAACTGAGATTACATGGTCTGCGTAATGTCCCGGAAGATTACGACCAGGGCAATTACCCTTCGGAAGAAGGGACTGGTAAATGCGACTGGGCAACGAATCCCGGCAGGTGGGAAACGGGCAAAATAACCTCTTATAAAGCCACTAAAGATTTTACGTATGTAAGGGGAGACGGTACAAGGGCCTATTCTTCTGCAAAAATGAATTCATTTATTCGTCAATTGATTTTTTTAGAGCCAAATCTCGTCATCGTGATGGACCGGGTGGTATCAACAAATCCTGGGTTTAAGAAAACGTGGTTACTTCATTCCATTAACGAACCTGAAATGGCAAAAGATGAAAAGTCGTTTGAAATGACTGTTGATGAAGGAAGACTGGTTTGCGTGCCAGTACTTCCCTATAAAATCAAATTTTCAAAAATCGGGGGACCCGGCAACGAGTTTTTGGTAGATTCCATGCACTTTCAATGTGGGTTGAAATCGATTATTGATCCGCAGGAATTGCATTATGGAGAGATTCCCGGATCATGGCGGATTGAAGAGACCCCTTCACTGCCAGTAAAGGAAGACTATTTTTTGAACGTTATGCTGGTTACGGATAACCACTCAACAGAAGTCCCTGGAGTGAAAATCTTATCACAGACAGCCGCTGAAATTACTTTTCAGGTTAGCACAAAAAATAAAAAATCGGCAGTTATAAAATTCACAAAAGGAGAAAAACCTAAAGCGCATATAAAGATGACCAATGATACGAAGGTGCTGGTTGATGAAAAGATGCCCGATAGCGTTCAATTGAAATAAGGTTAATGATGGATATAAAAGTAAAAAGAAAAAGTATGACCTCCAAGGAGCGCTTTGATTTGACAGTCAATCACAGGCAACCGGACCAGATGGTTGTTGATTTTGGATCGACTTCCGTTACAGGAATCCATGTGTTGTCGATAGAAAATCTCAGGAAATACTATGGACTCGAATATAAACCGGTTCGGGTAACTGATCCATACCAGATGTTGGGTGAGGTTGATCAGGATTTGATTGAAATCATGAGTGTTGATGTGGTAGCGGCCAGAGGGAGAAAGAACGGCTTTGGGTTTTACAATCATGAACCGTTTATGGAGTATATGACCAACTGGGGTCAGACTGTCCTTGTACCTGAAGGCTTCAGAACTTCAAAAGATGAGAAAGGTGATGTATTGATCTATCCGGAAGGAGATACGAGTGTCTCCCCTTCCGGAAGAATGCCTCAAAACGGTTACTTCTTTGATGCAATCATCCGCCAGGAGCCAATTGATGAAGATAAGCTGGATCCCAGGGACAATCTCGAAGAATACGGCCTGGTATCAGACAGCGATCTGGAATACTGGAAGGTAACCACTCAAAAGGCACATTCCACGGGTAAAGCGGTCATTGCCGGACTTGGAGGAACTGCGTTGGGCGATATTGCCCATATTCCAGGTATCAAGCTTAAAAAACCGAAAGGCATCCGAGACATCACCGAGTGGTACCTGAGCATCCTGATGCGTCCCGACTACGTCAGGACAATTTTTGACCGTCAGTCTGAAATAGCGGTTGAAAACTTTAATCGCTTGCATCGGGCGATTGGAGATAAAATCGATGCAGTTTATATCTGCGGAACTGATTTTGGAACCCAGGATTCAACTTTTTGCGCCCCAGAGCAGTTCGATGATTTATGGTTGCCTTATTATAAACGGATTAACGATTGGGTGCATACCCATACCAACTGGAAAACCTTCAAACACTCCTGTGGTGCGGTCGAACCATTCATGTCACGGTTTATTGCGGCAGGTTTCGACATCATCAATCCCGTTCAGGTGAGCGCCAGGGGAATGGATCCGGTTTATCTTAAGAAAACCTATGGTAAGGATCTGGTATTCTGGGGTGGTGGCGTCGATACGCAAAAAACATTGCCTTATTCAACTCCTGCTGCAGTGCGCGAAGAAGTACTTCGTTTGTGCGATATTTTCGCCAAAGATGGTGGGTTCGTTTTCAATACAGTTCACAATATTCAGGCGAATGTTCCGGTCGAAAACATTGTGGCGATGATTAATGCAGTGAAAGAATTTAACGGACAAAAATAATGACTATGAACCGGTTATTTTTAGTGGTGATGTTCGGATTGTTTAGCTTCCTTGCCAAGGGACAATCGATGTACGAGATGCCTAAAAGCGTGCATACCCGCTGGGCTAGCGCCGAAAACTGGAAAGGTGAAAAGGGAGCCGGTGGCATGGAAAATGCCGGGCGCAAAGGTTCACCAAAGTTTCCTTTAAAAGCCGGTGAATCCAAAACTTTAGCCGAAGTCTCCCAAACCAGCGGAATAATCCGCCGAATCTGGATAACGGTCATTGATCGCTCGCCGGAAATGATACAGGGACTGAAGATACGGATGTATTGGGATGGAGCCTCCACTCCGGCAGTTTCGGCACCTTTAAGCGATTTTTTTAATCAGGGTTTGGGGCGCATGGCAACTTTTGAGAATGAGTGCTTCTCCAGTCCTGAAGGCCGGAGCTTTAATTGTTTTATACCTATGCCTTTCAAAACGGGGATGAAAATTGAGTTGAGCAACGAGACCACTAATGATCTCCGAATGGTTTTTTACGATATAGACTATACCATCGGTGACCCGGTGAGTGATAACACTCTTTATTTTCATGCCTGCTTCAATAAACAGTATCCCACAACCCTGAAAAAAGATTACGAAATACTTCCTGAAGTGATTGGTAGAGGTCGTTTTTTAGGTGTAAATATGAGTGTAATTGTAAATCAGGCACAATATTCAAGACTCTGGTGGGGTGAAGGAGAAGTGAAAATGTACATCGATGGTGATGATAAATTTCCAACCTTGTGCGGATCGGGCACCGAGGATTACCTTGGCACCGGCTGGGGTCAGAGTTTATTTACCAATCGTTACCAGGGGTGCACCATTGCTGATGACAAGAAATTGGAATACTCCTTTTACCGGTATCATATTCCCGATCCGGTCTATTTTTACGAGAATATACGGATAACCATTCAACAGATTGGCTTTGGGATGAATGATGAAATGAATTTACTCAGAAATCTTAAATCACCTGTTTATAATGCTGCCGAAAAATTGGAACAGATAGATTTCTCCAAACAGACAAAAGCAGTGTTCGAGCGGTCAGATAATGTTTCATCCTGTGCTTATTACTATTTGGACAAGCCATAATTCGAATTGATTGTAAACTAAATCAACCATGAAAATATCAAATTGTATTATTATTTGTTTGGGAATTATTCCTTTGCTGGTCTCCTGTTCAGGCAGATATTATACCAAAGATGATTTCTCCAAAATTGTCAAAATTGATTCCCATACCCATTGCAATTCCGTTAGCCCAGGAATGGTAGAACTGGCGAAAGAAGATAATTTCAGATTATTACATGTCAACGTGGATGCCCCCGGTACAGAGTCACTTGAAAAACAATTTGAGTTTGCCTCTGCCCAGCATCAACAATATCCGGACAGGGTCGATTTTTTAACTGCATTTAGCCTGACAAACTGGGATTCGGCCAATTGGGCCTCTCAAACCATTGCTAAATTAAAATCGGACTTTGCAGCCGGCTCCCTGGGGGTAAAAGTCTGGAAAAATATCGGTATGGTTTTTAAAGATAAGTCAAACCAGTTTGTAATGATTGATAACCCGAAATTTGATCCTGTAATTGACTTTATCATTCAACAGGATAAAACAGTTTTGGGCCACCTGGGTGAACCAAGAAATTGCTGGCTTCCGTATGAAAAGATGACCGTAAACAGTGACAAGGAATATTTCAAAGCACATCCTGAATATCATATGTATCTCCATCCGGAATACCCTTCCTACGAAGATCAGATTAATGCGCGTGACAGGTTCCTGGAACGACATCCCAATCTTCGGTTTGTCGGCGCACACCTGGGGAGCCTGGAATGGAGTGTGGATGAACTGGCCAAACGGCTGGACAAATTTCCAAATATGGCCGTTGATATGGCAGAGAGAATCTGTCACCTTCAATTCCAGTCGAGGATTGACCGGGAAAAGGTTCGTAATTTTGTGATCAAATACCAGGACCGGCTTATTTACGGGACTGATTTTGAAATAGATTCAAATAGAAATATTGCAATTGCAAAAAAACACTGGCACGATACCTGGCTGGCAGACTGGAATTACTTTGTAACCAATGAAACGATGACGGCAAAACAATTTGATGGAGAATTTAAAGGTTTACAGTTACCCAGGGAAGTGGTTGATAAAATATATCGCCATAATGCAGTCCATTGGTACAAGATAAATAACAAGGATAATTAAAGCCTGATTGATAAAATCACTAAGATATTAAAATACAAAACTTTAGCAGGCATTCATTTAATTAATTCTTTGTGAACCTTTGTGTTTTCGTGCCTTTGTGGCTGCAAATTAGATCGCTGCAAATTTAAACCCAGATATAGAATATCAAATTTTAAACCATAAAAGAGGTGTAATGAACTTATTCAAAAAAGAAATCAAATATTCTGCCGGTTTTTGGCTCGCTTTGCTTGTTTCTCTGGTACCGGGGTGGCAATTATCGAAAGTAAACGGTATGGAACCCATCAAAAATCCAAATGGCCGGAACGATGCCTGGGGTTTTGTCGGTGCCGGAGGTGGTGGGGCCATGTTTAATCCGACTGTCAGCCCATACAATCCCAAAGATGCATTTGTTAGCTGTGATATGGGTGGTTCATTTGTAACCCATGATGGCGGCGAGTCGTGGCGGATGTTTAACCTTCATGCTATGACCAGATTCTACGTTTTTGATCCGCTTGACCCGAATGTTATTTATGCCAATTCTTTATGTCTTTTCAAAAGTTCTGACCGCGGAAATACCTGGAAATTACTTTATCCCGGTCCCACCGAAATAAAGGGATTGGTGTGCAGAGGAGATCATGCAGAAGAAGTGTTGATAACAAGAGATGGTTCCGTTCGCAAGGTATTGGCTTTGGCTGTTGATCCAGCCAACTCGGCAAAACTGTATGCTGCCATTTCGATCAATAAATCAATTTCATTTTATGTTTCCAATGATGGTGGAAAACACTGGAAAGCTGAAAGGGATTTGGATTCAGGAGTAAAAAATATATTTATTGATCCTTCATCCCCCAAAGATAACCGCACCATTTATATTGCAGGGAACAAGGGAATTGCTCAAAAAGTGAACGGAAACTGGAATGTGAATAAGAACCCCAAAGATGTTTCAAGTCTGACGATGTTTTCAGGTGGTTTCGATCATAACAAAAAGAAACTGATCATTTATGCCATCTCAGGAAAATCTTACTTCGGTTCAGCAGAAGAGCGTTCAGGTATTTATTTTACCGAAAATGGAGGAATGATCTGGGAAAGCAGACAGGAAGGTCTTGTTGCCTTAAATAGCAAAGATGCTCCACTGCCTGAATGGCGTACAATCGCAACATGCGGGCTTCATCCTGAAATTTTATATGTTTCGTACAATAACCTGAAAGTGAACAATGATACAACTTGCATCGGAGTTGCCAAAAGCACTGATTTCGGGAAGACTTGGAGCCTTGTTTGGAAAGATGTTCAGACAAAGAATGGCTTTACCTCTTCTCCTAATTTTGGAAAAGACTGGATGAACGAGCGATATGGCCCGGGATGGGGCGAAAATCCATTTGGAATCGGAGTTTCACCGACCAATCCTGAAATATGTTTCGCTACCGATTTTGGCCGTACCATAAAAACCAATGATGGCGGCAAAACATGGGAACCAGCCTATTCCAGGAATATAAATAATAGGGGCTGGACTTCAACCGGATTGGAAGTAACCACTGGCTATACGATTGTTTTTGATCCGTTCGACATAAACCATGTCTATATTCCTACTACTGATATTGGTCTGATGGAAAGTAAAGACGGAACCGCCATCTGGATGAGTGCCACAAAAGCCAATGGAGTACCGCGTGAATGGGAAAACACCACATACTGGCTGACTTTCGATCCCGATGTTAAAGGAAAGGCATGGGCAGTGATGAGCGGATCACATGATTTACCAAGGCCAAAAATGTTCAGAAAGAAGGGAACTTCAGATTTTAAGGGTGGAATTCTGGAAACTGAGAACAGTGGAAAATCATGGAAACCTGTTAGTTCAGCTATTGGAGAAGCTGCTATGACCCATATTCTTATTGATCCAACAAGCAATAAATTCTCAAGAACCTTATACGCATGTGCATTTGGAAAAGGTGTTTATAAATCAATGGATGGAGGGAAAACCTGGATTCAAAAAAACAAAGGAATTGCAGGACCGGAACCCTTTGCCTGGCAAATAACCCGACGGGAAACCGATGGGGCGTTGTTTCTGGTCATAAGCAGACGAAGTGAAGACGGAAGCATCGGCAATGACAAAGATGGAGCCCTTTATGAATCGGTCGATGGCGCTGAAAACTGGATCCGGATTTCACTTCCTGATGAAACGAATGCCCCAACCAGCATAGCCATTGATACGAACCATCCCAGACAGCTTGTATTAACTGCCTGGGGAAGAAAAACACAGGGACAGTTTACTCCCGATATTGGCGGTGGAATCTTTCTCTCAGGTGATGAAGGCAAAACCTGGAAGCAGGCTCTTTCAAAAGATCAGCATATTGGTGCGGTAACTTTTGACAAAAGGAATAATAGGTTTTATGCCTGCGGGTTCGAAGGCTCGGCCTGGTTTTCCGATGACGGGGCAAAAAACTGGAACCGCATTAAAGGTTACAATTTTAAGTGGGGGCAGCGGGTTGAACCAGATCCACGTGATCCGGAAAAAATATTTGTGATCACTTTTGGGGGCGGGGTTTGGTATGGGCCGGCCAAAGGGGATCCCTATGCACCGGAAGATATTATTACTCCTTTAAAATAGGACATTATATCTGTCGAATTACTTAGCTTTATGGCTGAAAATTAACCAACAAAATCGCACCATGTCAAATATTGTAATAGGAATCGATCTGGGAGGAACGCGAATAAAGGCAGTAGCTACTGATGATTGTGGCAATATTCTGCATCAATATTACCAACCTACTAATGACGGTTATGATGCGATCTGGAAAAAAGCCATTTCCACAGCTGTTGACGAAATTCAAGGTAAACTCAAGTGCCGTGCCAGCTTATTTGGAATTTCGGCACCTGGCTTACCCGATGCCACTAATTCTGCTATTGCTTTTATGCCTGGCAGGTTACACGGATTGGAAAATTTTGACTGGACAGAATTTTTGACAACCAAAACCTTCGTCCTGAATGATGCCGTTTCGGCCTTGATGGCTGAAGCACGGTTTGGCGCTGCAAAAAACAAGTCAAATGTGATCATGCTCACCTTGGGAACAGGTGTTGGCGGAGCAATTCTCATTCATGGCAAACCCTACCAGGGCTCTTTTCATAAAGCCGGACATATCGGTCATATGGTCATAGACAGCGAAGGTGACCCGGATATCATCGGGATGCCTGGCAGCCTGGAAGAGGCCATTGGGAATTGCTCTATTGAGAAAAGAACCGCAGGAAAATTTACATCTACCGAACAACTACTTGTGGCTTACCGGAATGGAGATGAATTTGCCGCCAAGGTATGGCTGACATCAGTTAGAAAATTGGCCATTGCCCTTGCAACGCTAACGAACATTCTTTCTCCAGAAATGATTATTCTTGGTGGCGGAATAACCGAGGCAGGAGATGATTTATTTAAACCTTTGGAAGATTACATGATTAATTATGAATGGCGTACAGAAGGAAATAAAACAGAGATTGTGAAGGCTCAATATGGTGATTTGTCAGGAGCGGTTGGAGCTGCCTGTTTCGCGAGGGAGGCTTTTAATGATTAATAAAATATCAAATTTCAATATGACAAATATAATACCTGCCTTGGATAATAAGACCAGACTTCTTTCAATTGATGCCCTTCGTGGTTTTGATATGTTCTGGATAATTGGAGGTGGAACCTTAATTGAAGTACTTTCAAAATGTTTTCCTTCCGGCTTCCTTCAGTCACTGTCAGCCCAAATGGAGCACGTTCCATGGATTGGATTTCATTTTGAAGACCTAATATTTCCCTTGTTTATGTTTATTTCAGGTGCAACTATCCCAATCGCACTTCTTTCAAAATTGGGGAAAGGTACTCCGAAACGGGATCTGGTCATTAAGGTCACCAGAAGAATGGTCCTATTGATAATATTAGGTATAATTTATAACGGAACCATGCGGAATGGATTTGCCAACGCCCGTTACGTGAGTGTTCTCGCACAGATTGGGGTCTCCTATTTTATCGCTTCAATAATTTTAATTTATACAAATTCGTTAAAAACCCGTTTATATTGGTTGTCAGGAATTCTGGCGGGATATGCCATTGTTCAGTTGCTGATACCAGTCCCGGGAATTGGAGCCGGCGTTCTGACTCCCGAGGGATGCATTAATGGTTATGTCGACCGGTTATTCCTACCTGGGAGACTGGCTTATGGTCATGATGGAATGCTCCCATCATCTGGTAACGGGTTTTACGATGCTCTTGGTATCCTTTCCATATTGTCGGCAACAGGAATTACCCTAATGGGATATTTTGCCGGTCAGATCTTGATTCAGAAAAATTCAGCACCAAGGAAAAAATTTGTCACATTGGTCTCTGCGGGAACCGGACTTATTCTCCTTGCACTTTGTATATGCCCATTCTATCCGATAATAAAAAATTGTTGGACAACCACTTATAACTTATTGACTGGGGGAATAAGTTTTCTTTTAATTGCCCTGTTTTATTTAATCATCGATGTCTGGGAGTTTAAAAAATGGACCTTTTTTTTCAGGGTTATTGGAATGAATTCTATTTTCATTTATCTGGTCGTTGTTGGTAATCTGGTCGATGTGAATTCAACGACACTTTCATTGGTTGGGTGGATTTCCGGTAGCCTAAGCCAAAATGGAGGACAACTGGTACTCACACTTGGTGACATTACACTTGCATGGCTCCTACTCTATTTTATGTATAGAAAAAACATCTTTATTAAAGTTTAACCAGGGATCAAAATCAACGATTGATCGATTTTAAATAAGGACATTGCGGTGCTCTGCACCTTACTAAAATATGATTAACGATACTTCTACAAATATTTTGAAGCTCTGCTGTATTGCATTTGTAACAAAAGGTGCAGAGCACCGGAATATTTGCAGTGAATTATCTGCTAGAAACTTAGAGGTTCAGAGCACCGAAATATTTGATTAAATTGGCTCTATATCGAATCGTATGCGTATTTCATTTTATTGTCATTGTGACACGAAGTGGCTAAATCTGAATAACCGCGGGTGTTAAACCACGGTTATTAAAATATCACCCTTTCAGGGCGATGAAAAGAGATTCTCCAGGACGGGGATTAATATTTTATTTGAGTTACGCACATCAAGCGTCATAGAGCCTTTAAAATTAACATAACACATAAATATCAAATCCGTATGAATAATAAATTAATGTCATTGTATTTAGTCACTTTCCTTCTTGGCATCATTACGCTGCAAGCCCAGGAAAAGCCTGTACTAATTAAGATAAGGCCAAAGGAAATTCAGGATGTTCTCACTAATCCTGGGATTGGGTTCACAACTTTTCAGCGGTTTAACGGCGATTCCTTAAATTCGGGGGATCGTTGGACCGAAGGGTTACCCATTGTTTATCAACAGTTTGAGGGTGATCTCACTAATAAAAACTATCCGCAAACTACCATTGCCTATTTCAGGGTTGACTGGTCGTTTATGGAACCCGAAATGGACCAATATAACTGGCCCATGATTGATAAGGCCTTGCGGACAGCTGCAGAACGGGGACAAACTTTGATGCTTCGGATAGCCCCTTTCGAGGAGGGTGTAAAGGATGTTCCTGCCTGGTACAGGACCCTGGTTGGTAAAGAAAAGAAAGGGCCCTCTTTCAAATGGAGGATCGATCCTGAAGACCCGACCTATGTGAAGTATTTCGGGGGTCTTATAAAAGCCTTGGGAGAACGTTATGATGGCCACCCCGACCTCGAGTCTGTTGATGTTTCCATTGTGGGATTTTGGGGAGAAGGGGATGGATCTCATTTATTGTCAGATCATACCCGGTTGGCTTTGCTGAACTGCTATCTGGATAATTTCAAAAAGACGCCGCTCACTTTTCAACCGCTAAACGGTGATGCTCCTGACCCCGGGGTTTTGGTGAAGGGTACTCCGATTGCCGCTTCATGGCCCGATGGCCGGAATAATGGTACCGGACCGCAAATGCGTTACCTGGGCTACCGGATGGATTGTCTTGGTGACATGACTACCGATCTCTGGCCTGAAAAGCACTGGAGCCACATGACCGATATTTATCCAAGAGACATTGTTAAAAGCGGTATGAGTGAGGTTTGGAAAAAGTCGCCGGTGACCATGGAAATATGTTACACGTTTCTTCATTGGCTCGAAACATTGAAATACGATGAAAAAACAGTGAATTACATTTTTGGGGAAGCCCTAAAATGGCATATAACTTCATTCAATGCCAAAAGTTCGGCGGTCCCTGAAGTGTGGAGTCCGTTGGTGGACAAATGGCTGAACAGAATGGGATATCGATTCGTTCTTCGTAAATTTGAATATCCTTCGTTTGTAATCCGCCAGGGTCAATTGTCGTTTACTTCATTGTGGGAAAATGTGGGGGTAGCGCCTATTTACAAGGATTATAAATTTGCTATCCGATTAAAGAATTCACAAAAAACCCAAATACTAAGCACGAGTGCAGATTTACGCACCTGGTTACCGGGTGATATCGTGCACGATGAGAACCTTTATATTCCTTATGATATGCCTTTAGGAACTTACCGTCTGGAAATCGCAATTGTATCTCCTGTCACTTTTGAGCCACGTATTAAACTCGCCATTTCAGGAAAAACTGAAGATGGCTGGTATTCTTTGGGTGATATCGAGGTCAAATAGAATGAATAATTAACCTTCGTAAAAAAATATTAATGATGACTTCGGTACACTGGTCCGTTCCGATGTCTTGAATAGTAAAAATAAAAACAATGGAAATCATATACAAATCAGGCATTACGCCGGAAACCGATTCAATTATAGAGGTATACAACAGTTCAGGGCTGAACAGGCCTACAAGCGACAGGGATCGGATTGTAGAAATGTATGCTAATTCAAATTTGGTGGTCACTGCATGGGTGAATGACCAGCTTGTCGGGATTGCCCGTTCACTGACCGACTTTTGTTACTGCTGTTACTTGTCCGATTTAGCTGTAAGAAAAGATTACCAGAAACATGGGATTGGTAAGCAACTAATTAATCTCACACGTGAAAAAATTGGTCCTAAAACAACCCTTTTGCTTCTGTCGGCACCCTCTGCAATGGAATATTACCCCAAAATCGGATTCCGTAAAGTGGAGAATGGGTTTATAATAGACCGGACACAATAAATAATTTGGATCAAATCCTTAATAGTCTGAAATTAACCTCTTAATCACTAAGCATCATATGAAATTAGCACCCCGGAATTGGCCACTAGGAAAAATATTTCTTCTCTTTGTTGTGCTGATTCAATGTTCCAAGGATCACAAAAATCAGGTTGTAACACCTGTTGGTGATAAGACCTGCATAGTCACAGATATCTCAAAACTGGAACAGATTCAAATCTTTCCGGTCAGCAATCCCATTAACCAGAACATTTCTTTAGCTCAGGTAGATCCTCGTTCTGACGCGATTATGAGTGTTATCGGAACACCGGGAATCCATCCCGATTTCGGTACCGGACAAATTGGTATTCCGTTCATTTTGGTCTGTAAAACACAATCCAAAATCCCGGTTTTATTCCGTTCAAATAGCTACGACGGTAATTATGGCAGTGAGAGCGATCCGGGTCCTTATCCTGTCCCGCTTACAGCACCTATTGAAGGAGGAGGAGCAGCCGGAGGCGACAACCACGTACTTGCCGTTGACGTGGATAATCAGATTTTGTATGAAATGTATAATGCAAGTGTTGGCGTAAACCAGTGGGAAGCATCCAGCGGTACAATCTGGAATTTAAAAATAAATACAACTCGGACGGTGGGCTGGACTTCTTGTGATGCTGCCGGGCTGCCGATATTCCCGTTGCTGGTCCGATATGATGAGGTACTCAAAGGTGCTGTAAATCATGCGATCCGGTTTACCCTTACAAAAGCAAAAGCGATGCTGGCTTTCACTGCCCCTGCAAGCCATTTCAGTTCGGGGTCAAACACCAATCTAAATGCTCCGACACCGATGGGTCTTCGTATTCGCCTAAAAGCTGGTTTTGATATCAGTTCATTTTCACCCACTAATCAGGTAATTCTTACTGCCATGAAGAATTACGGACTTATCCTTGCCGACATTGGATCTGATCTATTTATTTCGGGCGCTCCCGATAACCATTGGAACAATGATGATCTACACAATTTGTTATCTGTGAAAGCCACCGATTTCGAGGTTGTTAAAATGGGGGAAATTCTAACAGCGTATTAATAATGAATGAGAAAATGAATGTTAAGCATAAGGTTTTATATGCGGAATTAACCCCGGCAGAATTCCGGACACGATTAGCCGAAGCTCCCATTGCTTACCTTCCGCTGGGTACCCTTGAATATCATGGTGAGCATATGCCGCTGGGATCGGATGGGATTCAGCCCCTGGAATTCTTTAAGGAAATCGCGGCAGAAGCTGGTGGCATTGTACTCCCTCCCCTGTTTCTCGGACCTGACAGGGTTGAGACCATTTTGGGTGCTGAATATTATGGAAAGGATAACGGGAATCATAAAAGTCTTGAAAAACAGCAATATGAGCCTCAGATTCTGACCGGAAGCGCCTACTGGATTTCGGAGGAACTCTTCATTTTAATTATGAAGGGAATCTTAAAACAACTGAAAAGACAGGGATTTAAAATTCTTGTTGCCCATGGACACGGGCCATCCACCAGAACTGTGATAAATTATACATCACAATGGGAAGCTGAGTTTGGAATTAAATTATTTAATCTCTGGGGTTCAGAGAATGATGATTGGAACGGATTTATGTCCGACCATGGTGCTATGCTCGAAACTTCGGTGGTTATGAAATATCGGCCAGAACTGGTGCATATGGAGAACCTGTCTCAAAAATCTGATTGCTGGCCTGTAGGCATCCGCGGTTATGATCCGCGTATCCATGCCAGTGCCGAAAAAGGGGACGAAATCGTTAAAATTCAAAAACAACGAATTGTTGATAAATTGATAACAGCCCTGAATAAGCTCAATTGTCCCAATTTGTGAAGAATTTAATATAAAAATTAAATCTATCAATATGCTAATCAGAATAATCATTTTCGCATTTTTACTCCTTCCTCTGTTTCTGCTGGCACAACAAAAAGCCACCATTACAGAAGAGAACAGGGAGATGATCACTTATCCTTACGGTGATCCAAATCCGATTCCGATTTTAGCGGATAAGAATTTCAGGACTTACCCCTATTTTACATACGACGGATATAGTCAAACTTCACAGAAGCAAAGCTGGAAGGTAATTAAGCTCGAAAACGATTACATCGAAGTATTCATTACCCCCGAAATGGGAGGCAAAGTTTGGGGTGCCATTGAGAAATCAACCGGTAAAGAATTCATATACAGTAACGATGTGGTCAAATTTAGAAACATTGCTATGCGTGGGCCATGGACCTCAGGTGGGATTGAGTTTAATCTCGGTTTAATTGGCCACACTCCGGCAACGGCCTCACCTGTTGATTACATTACCCATGAAAACGCAGATGGAAGTGTGAGTTGTATCGTTGGGAACATGGATTTACCTTCGCGCACCCAATGGCGCATTGAGATCAGGCTACCCAAAGATAAAGCTTACTTTGAGACAATTCCGTTGTGGAATAATCCAACTCCGGTGCCACAATCCTATTATTGTTACATGACCGGTGCTGCTGCTGTTTCGGATGATCTGGAATTCTTCTATCCCGGAAACCAGACCCTTGGTCATGAAGGAAAGATTCATCCCTGGCCGGTTGATGAAACCGGTCATGATATGTCAAAATATATCAATGATAATTTTGGATCAGATAAATCAAATCATGTTGTAGGTGATTACAACAATTTTATGGGGGGTTATTACCATAAATCGGAATTTGGGTTTGGCCACTGGGCTTTATACAATGATATGCCGGGCCGTAAACTTTGGCTTTGGTCAACCGCACGGGATGGGGCAATTTGGACAGACCTGCTAACCGACAAACATGGCCAATATATGGAATTTCAGGCAGGCGGTACCCTAAACCAGTATTCTCAGGGCACTTACCGAAGTCCGATCAAGGAAATGCCTTTTAATCCGGGGGTTACAAACCAATGGAAAGAAATTTGGTTTCCCGTTAAGGAAATAGGTGGTTTGCAGGAAGTCTCACCCCTGGGTGTTTTAAATGTTAAACATGAAAACGGAAAGCTTCAGATTGGAATCAATGCTCTTGGTATCGTTCATGCAAAATTGGTGGTAAAAGCCAACGGACAGGTAATTTTTACTGAAGACAAAAGTTTAAATCCGATGGATGTTTATAAGACTTCTGTTGCATTGGATCAAAATTCACCTTACGACGTGTCGGTCGAAGGAATGGATCTGGAACACCATTCGGTAAACAAAAATTGGATCAAACGTCCGTTTGTTACCACGATTCCTGGCGATCCCACCAGTGCCTCCAGTTTATATCAGGATGGAATACAGTTTATAGAAAACCGGAATTATATACCTGCAAAAGCGAGTCTGAAAAAATGTCTGGCTAAAGATCCGCTTTTCATTGACGCCATGGCAGCCTTATCCGAATTGTATTTTCGCAGCGATTTGCCTGACTCGGCTTTATACTATGCCAATCAGGCTCTGCAGCTCGACACCTATCATCCGGCAGCCAATTATTACGCAGGCATTACCTACCGTACCAAAGGTGATTTGATTAATGCACTCGAAACATTTGGATGGTCTGCCCGATCGATGGAATTTCGTTCTACAGCTTATTCCCAAATGGCGGGAATCGAACTCCAATTGAATAATCTGGCTCTGGCGGAACACTATGCAAATCAGTCGTTAGACTTTAATCGCTTTAATTTTAACGCTTTAAGAGTGCTGGCAATTATTTTCAGACTGCGTGGTGAGATAAAACCGGCAGAACAGACCATCGCCACCCTGATTTCCCTGGATCCACTGAACCATTTCGCTGATTTTGAACGCTACCTGTTGCATCCTTCGCCCGAAAACTTAACCTCGTTCAAAGCAACCATCCGGAATGAATTCCCATACCAAACCTTTTTGGAACTGGCTATTGATTATTACAATTCGGGTCAAAAGAAAGATGCAATTCAGGTTCTTGAAAACGGACCAAATCACCCGCTTATCGCCCTGTGGAGGGCATTTTTAAAAGATGATGCCCCGGCCCTGAATGAAATTGCCAAAGCATCCCCGGCCTTTGTTTTTCCATACCGGACTGAAACCGTATCTGTGTTGGAGTGGGCGGTATCGAAAAATGACAATTGGAAGTTTAAATATTATTTGGGCCTGAATATGTGGGGTATTCAGCGTGAGGAAGATGCCGGAAAATTATTCGCTGCCTGCAAACAGGAACCCGATTTTGCGACTTTCTATCTTTCGAGGGCAATCCTGGGAAAGCAAACCGATCAGAAACAGGAATTAAGCGATCTTCAAACGGCTCATCAACTTGCCCCGAATGAATGGCGTGCATCGATCCATTTAATTGAAGCATATCTTTCGAGAGAAGATTATAAAACGGCATTATCACTTGCAATTGAAGCGACTAAAAAATTTCCTGACAATGATAACCTTGCTTTGCAGTGTGCCCGGGTACAGTTAGCAAATAACCAATATGAAGCCTGCCTCAAAACGCTCGAAAAAACCCACATCATACCTTTTGAGGGGTCGATACAGGGGAAATATGTTTACGAACAGGCTAATATGCTGTTGGCCATTGATTTAATGAATAAAAAGAAATACAGGGAAGCGTTGGTTAAACTCGGGAAATCGAAAGAATGGCCCGAAAACCTTGGAGCAGGGGCCCCTTACGAACCCGATAACCGGATGCAGGATTTTCTGGAAGCTTTGTGCCAGGACAAATTAGGCAAGACTAACAAGGCAACTGAGCTAAAAAATGCAATTCTTAGTTTTACTACTAATCACTGCAACGATTTCAGGCCCACGTTTAATAATATTTTCGCTTTAACCATCCTTCAACAGCGGGGAGAAACTGAAAATGCAAATTCGTTGATTCAAAAGATCAAAGGTTCCGATCAGGCTACAAAACCAATTCCGCGTTGGGTAGTTGCCTATTTTACCCATGACAAGGCAACCTGCAGCCAACTTGAAAAAGAACTGTTAAAGAATCGCTATTATTCAATGGTTAAGCATATTTTAGCTTTTTAATATCCCAATTTATGAGAAGACTGGTCATTGTAGGATTGATAATGTCTTTATTCTTTAGGTATATTTCGCCCGCCAGTGCACAGAAGGTTCAACGCCCTGCCATCTGGGGCATTGCGAAAGTCACTTTTTTGGTTAGCAATTTCCAGATGGCACGCGATTATTACGGCAGGTTTCTGGGATTCGATGAGGCTTTTTCGTATCAGTCTGTCCTAGGTAAAATCATTTCGTTCAAGGTAAACGACCGCCAGTTCCTGGAGTTTATTGAAGACCATCAGGCCAAAGAGAAAAAACGGTTGGTATCCATTTCACTTGAGACCGGGAATATTGAGCAAATGCGCCAATACCTGAAGCAACAAGGTCAGAAGGTCCCCGATCAAACTACAATTGATGGAGCAGGGAACGAATTTTTTTCAATTGACGATCTCTCGGGAAACCATATTGAGTTTTTAGGCTGGAAGAGTGATGGATTACATAAGAAATCAGCGGGAAAGTATCTGTCTGAAAGGAGGATATCAAAACGAATTCATCATGTTGGCCTATATACCGAAAAAATTGTGGACAACGATCCATTCTATGTTGGCATTTTGAAATTCAGGGAGCTTCTCAGGTATCCGGAGGAGAAAAGTATGGCACCGACTATTCTCTACCTGGGGATGGGTGACTGTGTTGAGAATATCGAACAATATTCGCCTAACGACCCGAATTTCAGTCATCCCTGCTTTCTGGTCGAAGATATGCAGGAAACGCTCTATACTCTGAAAGAACGACGGGGCAGTGAAACTTTGACAATGCCCGTGATTGGGAAAGGGAAAAGGTGGTTACTAAACCTTCTTACCCCGGATCACACAAAAGTTGAATTTACTGAAGCACATTGTGTGCGTTAATCAAACTTTAGACTCATATGGTATGAACGACATTTATTCACGCCGGAAATTTATAAAAGGGACTGTTGGTACCGGCCTGCTTTTTGCAGGTGCCGGTTTATTGCCTTCATGCTCCATCTTCAGGATGTCAGGAAAAGGTATTAGTCCGGCATATGATGCAAAAGGTTTGCCAACTGTTCTATTTGGCAAAACCGGCGTTCGTGTGCCACGAATTGTTTGCGGTTTAGGTTCCCGTTTTTGCCATCTGGAAAGTGACGAAGAGGCAGAGCGGCTGCTAAACTATACGTTGGATAATGGTCTTTACTATTGGGATACGGCCTGGGCTTATGATAATACAATCGGGGTACCTCCCGGTAGGACAAAAAGTTCACGACTGGTTACCAGTGAGGTACGTTTGGGTCCGGTGGTTAATGCCCGCAGAAATGAGATCTTCCTTTCAACGAAAGTGACCAGCCGCGATCCGGATGAAGCCATGCGGCAAATTGAAACTAGCCTGAAACGTTTACAGACCGATCATGTTGATCAATTGATGATTCACGACGTTCAGTCAATGGCCGATGTGGCCAAACTCAGCGAAAAAGGGAATCTCATTGATATTCTCCATCGTATGAAAGAGCAGGGACTAACCCGGTTTATTGGCTATTCGGGGCATACCGAAGCTGAAGCCATGAAGGCAATGGCAGATCGGGGTGATTTCGACACCATGCTCATGGCTATGAACCACTGGAATGCAGCAAACAATCCTCAAAAACGATTTGAGATGGCTGTTCCGGCTGCTAAAGCTAAAGGGATGGGTGTAATACTGATGAAAGTGGTGCGTCCGAAAGAAACAATTACCACTTTGAAACCTGTCGATTTAATCAGGTATGCCCTTTCGCTGAAAGGACCAGATGTGATAGTACTGGGTCTTGATAGCATGGAGGTGGTCAAATCTAACATCGAAATCCTGAAAAACTTCCAGCCAATTGACGATTCAGCAATGAAAGTGATTGCTCAGCAATTGGTTCCGTTTTTCAACCATGAAAACCTTCCATGGATGGAATCTGGATATTGCGATGGTAATTATTTGGTTTAGATAAACTTCACTCCAGGCGCGACTTTGAATTGCACCCGGAGTAATAGAACACAACTCCATATGCAACTTGAAAAGATTCAAACAAAGATTTATGAAATCCGGCGGCAGAACGTGATGTTGGATTTTGACTTTGCCGAATTGTATGAAGTTGAAAACCGGGCCTTGAAACAAGCAGTAAAACGGAATATTGACCGTTTCCCTGAGGATTTTATGTTTGAACTTACAAAAATAGAATGGCAGGAGCTTATCACAATTTGTGATAACCTTCCCTCAGGCATAAAATTCAGTCCTGCCAAACCTTTTGCATTTACGGAACAGGGTGTATCTATGCTTTCCAGCGTTCTGAAAAGTAAAAAAGCATTACAGATAAATATTGCAATTATGCGGGCATTTGTCTTTATCCGACAATATGCTCTGACGCATAAAGATTTAACCGATCGGTTGAAGGGCCTCGAAGCAAAGTACGACAAACAATTTAAGGATGTATATGATGCAATAAACTTCCTTCTCCAAAAGGATAACCAGGATTCAGAACAAAAACAGCGTAAACGAATAGGATATAAACCCGGAAAATAATCTTTCACTCCGGATACAACTTTAATATGGTCTTACTCCGGGTCCGACTTTGAGTCACCCCCGTAGTTAATAGAAGAAAATATTTTATGATAAAAATTGACAACAAACTTAATCCGGCTGACCTTACAGGCAAACTGCAACGGTTCTGGCAACTTTCTGAACAGAAAATCCATCTAATTGAAAAACAATACGATAATTCACAGGGCTCTCCTGTATTTACTGTTGATGGCAAATATTCAACCAGAGGATGGACCGAATGGACTCAGGGATTTCAGTATGGATCTGCTCTGCTACAATTTGATATTTCCGGCGATCCGAAAATTCTGCAAACAGCCAAAAGCCACGTAATTTCTAAAATGGCCCCTCACGTTAGCCATTTCGGCGTTCACGATCATGGCTTTAATAATGTGAGCACCTACGGAAATTTATTGCGTTTAATGAAGGAAGGAAAGATCCCTTTTAACGAATGGGAGAAGAATTTCTATGAGCTGGCACTTAAAATTTCGGGGGCTGTGCAGGCTTCCCGCTGGACACCCATTCAATCCGGAGGATTTATCCATTCCTTCAACGGGGCACATTCCTTATTTGTCGACACTATACGTTCATGCCGTTCTCTGATAATCAGCCATCTGCTGGGTCATATTTCCTATGGTGAAGGGGATGCGAGGATCAATTTGCTGGAACGGGCTGTCATGCACATGCAGGCTACTGCAAAATATTCGGTATACTATGGCGAGGGACGCGACAATTTTGATGTCTGGGGACGCACTGCTCATGAGAGTATTTTCAATGTGAAGGATGGGAGCTTTCGTTGTCCAAATTCACAACAGGGCTATTCAGGTTTTACAACCTGGACCAGAGGACTGGCCTGGGCCATGTGTGGCTTTTCGGAACAACTTGAAGCACTTGATATTATCGACAAGAATGAATCTGCTGCACTTGGAGATAAAGATACGCTTTCATCGATGATGCTGAAAGCAGCCAAATCAACCTGCGATTTTTACCTCAAAAATACTTCTGCCGATGGGATTCCCTACTGGGACACCGGCGCACCAAATCTTTACAAATTGGGCGATTACCTGAGTAAACCGGCCAACCCATTCAACGACTTTGAACCGGTTGACAGTTCGGCGGCAGCAATCGGTGTCCAGGGTCTGTTGCGCCTGGGTAGATATCTTTCAGAAAAAGAGGATGCCGAAGCTGGGAAAAAATATTTTCAGGCCGGACTTACCGTGCTAAATACCTTATTGGATGAACCTTATCTAAGCACAGATGAAAATCATCAGGGACTTTTGCTGCACTCCGTTTACCATCAACCCAATGGCTGGGATTATATTCCTGAAGGAAGTACAATTCCAAACGGTGAATCATGTATGTGGGGAGATTATCATATACGCGAAGTTTGCTTGTACCTGCAACAAATTATCAATAACAAAAATTATTACACTTATTTCAACTGTGTCCAATGAGTCAGAATCAACTCAAAGATCTTTCCAGGCTGTGCGTCCATACCATCTCGACTAAACCGTGGTGTATTGAAGAGGCTGCGTTGAATTATGCGACAAATGGTATAAAGGGAATTACGGTTTGGCGTGATGCTCTGGCCGGAAGGAATATCCGTCAGACAGGTCAGATGCTTCGGGACCATGACCTGTCAATCGTCTCGTTGTGCCGGGGAGGATTTTTCCCGAATTCGGATCCGGCAAAAAGGAAACTCGCACTGGATAATAACCATAGAGCCATCAATGAAGCTGCCGATTTGGGAACAAAACTGATTGTATTGGTTTGCGGTTCAGATCCGTCACAATCGCTTGAAGATTCCCGCAGACAAATTCAGGATGGAATTGCCGCTTTAATTCCTGAAGCATCAGCCGCTGGCGTTAAGTTGGCTATTGAACCGCTTCACCCAATGTATGCTGATTCCCGTTCAGCCATCAATACCCTTGCTCAGGCCAATGATATGACCGAAGCACTTAACTCTCCGTGGGTTGGGGTGGCAGTGGATGTTTATCATCTCTGGTGGGACCCAAATCTTGAAAAGGAGATAGCGCGATGCGGGAGAAATGACGCCTTATTGGCATTTCATGTCTGCGACTGGAAAACGCCAACTTCCGATTTCCTGAATGACCGTGGTTTGATGGGCGAAGGGTGCATCCCCATCCCGAAAATCCGGTCGTGGGTCGAAGCGGCTGGTTTCAATGGCTTTATTGAAGTCGAGATTTTTTCCAACGACTATTGGAAAGAAGATCAGACTCTGTTTCTGCAGAAAAGTATAAAAGCATTCAAAAAATATGTTTAGAAATGAAAAAAATATTCTTATTCCTGGCTGTTCTGGTCGTTACCAGCTCGTTTTCGTCCAGACAAAAAGTGTGGGTAGCCATCGGTGATTCGATAACCTACCTGAATGATCATGTCGATGAGACAGGAAACCGTGTTTCCAAAGGTTACATGACCCGGGTTACCGGGAAATTAACCGGTATAAAGTATATCAATCAGGGACATAACGGATGGACGGCAGGCGGTATAGCAAAAGAGATTGAAAACTTAGGTTTAACCGGGGCACCTATTTATTCCATTTTCCTGGGAACCAATGACTGGTGGAGCGGCCGACCGGTGGGAACGATAGAGGATTATAAGAACAACCCGGGCAACAATACCTTTTTTGGTTCCTACCGGATAATAATCAATAAACTCCGTAGCCTAAACAAAAATGCCCGGATCATTTTGGTCACCCCAATGCAACGCGTAAACTTCGTATACGTGAACGATAAAAAGAATAATGCCTGGGGCTCGTACAAAGAGAAGAACGGACAATCGCTTGAACAATTTGCCAATGCAGTAGTAGGTATTGCTAAGTTGGAAAACCTGGAAGTGATTGACTTGTACCACAACAAACAATTGAAAATTAAAGACCTAGTCTGTTTTGAACGGCTAAAAGATCCTGCAACGGGCAAATATAAAGACTTTAAATATCCCGAATTTGAAAATATTCCTTTCAATCCTGAAACAGATGAATATCCATATCCACCAGAAGCAGCCAATACAACTTACGACGGGTTGCATCCCTCAGACAAGGGGAACGAAATAATTGCAAATATTTTAATTAAATTGCTTCGGAAATAGAATTGTAATTAACTCATAATCAAATGAAAAAAAAAAAGCGACTATGATAGTTAAAAGAGAATTGGTCCAAATTAAAAAAAAGATTGTTAACCCAGCTTTTTTGCTTCTGTTTTCATTCCTGTTTTTTGCAGGATGTCAGCAAGGACGAAAACCGGTATCGTCTTCTGGACTTTATGTGTTCGACAATAACCAGGAGATCCGCTGGAGCAGTCCCGAAAACCGGAACGGCGAAAAGGGGGCAGGCGGAAAAGCCAACAATGGTGCTAAAGGTCATCCTTTCGACTCTATTGGCACTGGTCAGACAAGGGTTTTGCTCGATATTCAGGCACAGGGAATCATTAACCGTTTCTGGATAACCATTCGTGACCTTTCACCCGAAATGTTGCGATCCCTTAAATTTGAGATATTTTGGGATAACGATTTAAAACCGGCTGTCTCTGTTCCGTTTGGCGATTTTTTCAGTGTTGGCCTGGGCAGAACCACAGTGTTTGAAAATGCACTGTTTACCAGTCCTGAAGGCCGTTCATTTGTTTGCTATATTCCAATGCCCTTCCGCAAAGCGGCAAAAATTTGTATCACAAATGAAAGCAAAATAAGGCTGAATTACCTCTTTTATGATATTGATTATAGTTTGATGAAGGAATGGAATGAAGATAATTTATATTTTCATGCATATTGGCACAGAGATTCAGCTACACAACCCGGAAAAGACTTTGAGGTTTTGCCAGAGATAACCGGGAAAGGGAGGTTTTTGGGGACAAATATTGGCGTAAGTGCAGACCTCCGTTATAAGAATGCCTGGTTCGGGGAAGGCGAAGTAAAAATGTATATCGATGGCGACAAAGAACTGCCAACATTGGTTGGTACCGGAACCGAAGATTATATTGGAACAGGCTGGGGTCAGGGCAAGTTTATAACCAAATATTCCGGTTGTACGGTCGCCGACGATTCTTTAAAACAATGGGCGTTTTACCGGTTTCATATTCCGGACCCGGTATTTTTCAAAGAAAATTTGCAGGCTGTTATTCAGCAAATTGGTGGTGATGATTTGGAAGCTGTTGCCGGTTATCAGCAGTCTGGCGCTCCTGTAATTCCAGTTTCCATCAACAACGACCACGGCGATATGTTTCCATTTTATAAAAAAGACACTGTCATTAAGTTAAATCCCAATGCTAAAATCAAGGGTTGGACAAATTTCTATCGTTCCGATGATGTTTCCGCCACAGCTTACTTTTATCTCGACAAGACGTCAAGTAATCTACCTGAAATTCAGCCGGTGGGTTTACGCACTAAAAATTTACGCCAACGAAAATTATAATCTATGACACAACACACTGTAGGAATAATCATGAACGGGGTTACAGGTCGTATGGGAACCAACCAGCACCTTATTCGCTCCATCATAGCAATTATGAAACAAGGGGGCGTAATGGTCGGTCCCGGAGAAACGATTATGCCTGATCCCATTCTGATCGGCCGGGATGAAAACAAGCTGAAAAAGCTATGCATACTTACCGGTATAACAAAAATGAGCACCGACCTGGATAATGCACTTAAAAATCCTGAAAACCTGATTTATTTTGATGCTCAAACCACCGGACGAAGGGCCGATGCAGTTCGAAAAGCGGTAATTGCCGGCAAACATATTTATTGCGAAAAGCCAATTGCTGTAAGTACTTCAGTTGCTTTGGACCTATATGAAATCTGCACCAGGGCCGGGCTTAAAAATGGAGTCGTCCAGGATAAATTATGGCTCCCTGGGATGATTAAGCTCAAACGCCTTATACAACAGGGATTCTTTGGCGAAATTCTTTCGATAAGGGGAGAGTTTGGGTATTGGGTTTTCGAAGGGGATACAATTCAGGCACAGCGTCCGTCGTGGAATTACCGTAAAGAGGATGACGGCGGTATTATTGTCGATATGCTCTGCCATTGGCGATATATACTCGATAATATTTTCGGAAAGGTGAAAGCGGTTTCGTGCCTCGGTGCAACTCATATTAAAAACAGGGTTGATGAAAACGGGAAGGCCTATAAATGTACCGCTGACGATTCGGCTTACGCCACCTTTGAACTCGAAGGGGGTGTTATCGCCCATTTTAATTCTTCATGGACAGTTAGAGTCAGGCGAGACGACCTCCTTACCCTTCAGGTTGATGGCACAAAAGGGTCAGCTGTTGCCGGCCTTCGCGATTGTTACATTCAGCATTACGGGAATACACCAAAGCCTGTGTGGAACCCCGACATTGCGCAACCCATTAATTTCTTTGAAGGCTGGTCTAAAGTACCCGATCAGGAAACATATGAGAATGCGTTCAAAGTTCAGTGGGAATTATTTCTGAAACATGTGGTGAAAGATGAACCATTTCCGTGGACACTTCTTGATGGGGCCAAAGGGGTACAGCTGGCTGAAAAGGGACTGGAAAGCTGGGCAAAGAGATGTTGGGTTGATGTTCCTGAAATATAAAAAAATCGTAATAATGAAGCAAATTGCATTAGTTACCGGTGGCAGCAGGGGAATTGGATTGGGCATTGTCAAACATCTTGCCCGATTGGGTTTTGATCTGGCCATCAACGGTGTTCGACCAGAAGAATCTGTGGGCGATGTTATCGGGAATATCAAAGCATTGGGTGCCGATGTGATCTATTGTCAGGGAAATATAGCATTACGTGAAGACCGGAAAAGAATCATCCATCAGGTGAGAACCCATTTCAACCGGTTGAATATTCTGGTAAATAACGCTGGAATAGCACCGCACGAAAGGCGCGACATCCTTACAGCAACCGAAGAAAGTTTTGATGAAGTGGTTTCCGTAAATCTTAAAGGGAATTATTTTTTGATGCAGGATGCAGCGAACTGGATGATCGAACAAAAACAGGCGGATTCAGGTTTTACCGGGTGCATCATCAATGTGTCGTCAATTTCAGCTACGGTTGCTTCTGTTAACCGTGGTGAGTACTGTATATCAAAAGCCGGAATCAGCATGGCCACCCAACTTTTTGCCGTTCGTCTGGGCGATTTTGATATTCCTGTTTATGAAGTCAGACCCGGAGTAATTGATACTGATATGACTTCAGGAGTTAAAGAAAAATATGATACTCTGATTGAGCAGGGCTTATGTGTCCAAAAACGATGGGGACAACCTGAAGATGTTGGAAAAGTTATTGGCACATTGGCCATGGGAAGTTTCTCATACTCCACAGGGCAGGTTTTTATGGTTGACGGAGGAATGACAATACCACGCTTATAAGAAACAATGATATGGAACTATCCCGGAGAAATTTTATATTGAAATCATCGCTGGCGGCAGCAGGAATTTCATTTGGTTTAAACACTGATTTACAGGCCATTGAAAACTTCAGGATTCATACTGGTGAGATCCCGAAACCCGATAAATTTGATCAGGAATCGTTTAAATTCAGTGCATTTTCTAAGCCACTTCATTGGCTCGACGTCCCTGAAATGTCCGGTCGGATGGCAGATTTGGGATTTGATGGAATTGATCTGACGGTCAGGCCAAAAGGGCATGTATTGCCTGAAAGGGTTGAGGAAGATCTGCCCAAAGCAGTAGATGCTGCAAAAAAGGCAGGAATTGGCATTTTTACGATAGTCACTGCAATTAGTAACGCGGATGATCCGTTCACCGAAAGAATTCTTAAAACTGCCAGTTCATTGGGTATCAAATATTACCGGATGGGTTGGCTGTACTATGATGAAGACAAAACTATTGAGGAGAATCTAGTGATTATCCAAAAAGATATGAGTAAACTAGCCGTACTGAATGAAAAATACAAAATACGTGGTGAATACCAAAATCACTCCGGAAAGTTTACTCCCCATTCCTATTTCGGATCCTCCATATGGGATTTGTATACTGTTTTAAAAACCATCAATTCACCCTGGCTTGGATCTCAGCACGACATCATGCATGCAACTGTTGAAGGTGCATATTCCTGGGAAACTAACTTCAGACTATTGAATCCATTTGTTTATTCGATGAATGTCAAAGATTTTTTATGGGTGAAAAAGAATAATAATTGGTCTCCGGTAACAGTTCCGCTTGGCGAAGGGATGGTCGATTTTAGTAAATATTTTGATCTGTTAAAAGAATTCAAAATCATCTGCCCGGTTTCGGTTCATTATGAATACCAATATGGAAGAGCAGATTCTGATGGTCAGCCAACAGCTTTGGAAAAGGGGAAAACCTTTTTGGCATTAAAAAATGATCTGCAAACACTGAAAAGATATTTCAGGGAGGCTAATCTGATTCATTAACAATTTCTCATCTGCAATGGCCATAACCATTGTAGATGAGACTGTTCAACTAAACTAACCAACAAAAAGCACCTGATGAATATTGAAAAACCAGGTTTAGTACAGGTAAAAGTCACAATCACAGGCTTTTTTAGTCTATTCTCTATTGTGGGCATTGCCTTTTATGGTCTTCCTTTTTTCTATGATTTTTGGGTTCAGGATTTTGGGTGGTCGCGTGCTACAGTGACTTCCGGGAATGCTTTCGGTAAAATAATCATCGGGTTGTTTGCCTTTTTTGCAGGATGGATTATCGACCGGTTCGGACCACGAAGAGTGATGATGGTTGGTGTCATGATGGGAGGACTTGCTTTGATTGGATTCAGTCTGGTTACCTCATTATGGCAGTTTTATTTTTTCTATTTAATCAGTGCGATTGGTTACATGTGCGGAGGTCCGCTTCCAAATCAGGTATTGATTTCAAGGTGGTTTTCCACTGCACGCGGAAAAGCGATGGGAATTGCCTATCTGGGAATTGGGTTTGGCGGCATGCTGGTACCCCAGATCGCGAAAAAACTGAATATGGAATTTGGATGGCACCAGTCACTCATGCTTCTGGGGATTCTGATGATCATCATTGCTTTTCCAATGGTATGGATGGTCAGAGATAATCCAGAAAGTTCCTCATCAAAAGTGACCATCAAAACTTCAAAACTCCCTTTTGGCACTATTCTTCGTCGCTGGCCATTTTATCTTCTGCTTATTGGAAGTATGTGTTCCATTGGAGCTGTCAGTGGTACAGGTCAGAACCTGAAGCTATTTTTCAGCATCGATTTGAACTATACACAGCAGCAATCAGCAAATGTTATGTCTCTTGTTTTGGCTGCAAGTATTATCGGACGATTGCTGATGGGCTGGCTGGCCGACAGGGTGCCAAAGAAATATGTGATGATCCTGATTTATTCCATTGTAGCCGGATCAATACCCCTCCTTTATTTAGCCACTACCCCAGGCGTAATCTATCTTTTCGCCTTCATTTTTGGGATTGGTCTTGGAGGAGATTACATGATCATCCCATTGATGGCCGCCGAGTTATTTGGCGTTCAGGTGATGGGACGGGTAATGGGACTCATCCTGACTTTTGATGGAATTTCGGAAGCATTTTCACCAATGATAGTAGGCTGGCTAAGAGATACTGGAGGCAGCTATGTCAACGGATTTGCCTCGTTAATGATCCTTGGCCTTATCGGGACTATTGTTGTATTGATGCTGCCACGAGGAAGAGATTTATCGTAAATTGTTTGGATCAGATTCATATTTGAAAATAAAATAATAATCTTTTATATACTAAAATTAATAATCAAAATGGACTTGCCCGACAAACTCTCCAGACGTCGTTTCATGCGACTTGCGGCACTTAGCGCTGGTGGGATTTATCTTTTTTCGCGATGTGCGGGACCGACAGCTGAATGGCGTTTTTTTACAAGTTCAGAAGCCCGGCTTATGGATGCCCTGGCAGATCAGATCATTCCTCCTGACGAATGGCCGGGAGGAGGTGAATCAGGTGTTACGAACTTTATAGATAAACAATTAACCGGACCTTTTCTTCGCTTTCAGTCTGAATACCGGAAAGGACTAAAGGGGATTCAGGATTCAAGCGAAACCCTTTATCATCAAAGATTTGAAAACCTTAACTGGAAGGAACAAACTTCATTTCTTGAATTGATGGAAGCCGGCAAAATGAATGAACCCGTTTGGGCAGATGGATTTGACCTTAAATTTTTCGGATTGATCCGCGATCATTCGATGCAGTCGTATTATGGTAGTTCCAGACATGGTGGGAACAGGGATAATATAAGTTATAAAATGCTGAAACTTGATTACCCTTTTATCGTTGGTCAAAACCGCTATAAAAGTTGAATTATGGCAAATCAAAAAGTAAATGTGGTTATTGTGGGTGCAGGTGCAGGAGGTGGGGTTGTCGCGAAAGAACTGAGCACGGCTGGGATGTCAGTGGTTTTATTTGAACGGGGTAGCTGGATATCTTACGATGATCATACCGACGATGAACTCCTTTCCGAACGCAACCCGGTGCTGGGCAATTCGTGCGGACCGGACGACCAGCGTAACCGAAGGGTGAATGTTCACTTTGACGGAAGCAGCCATATTGTGCTGCCAAGCGAAGGTGATTATAACAATATTTCGGCATGTGTGGGCTCCGGAACAGTCACCTATGGTGCACTGGCCTGGCGTTATATGCGCGAAGATTTTAAAATGAGAAGTACCTACGGAGATGTTCCCGGGTCAACCCTTGAAGACTGGCCAATCAGTTATGAAGACCTGGAGCCCTTTTACGAGAAAGCCGAATGGGAAATTGGGGTTTCCGGGGATGACAGCCAGAACCTGTTTGCCCCCCCCAGAAAGAAACTACAGCCGATGCCCCCTTTTACACACAACAAGGAGGCATCAATTTTAAAGGAGGCTGCATTGAGATTAGGTTATCACCCTTTTTCGTTACCCATGTTACGAAATTCAATTCCCTATGGCGGTCGACCGGCCTGCTACCGGATGAGAACCTGTATCGGATATGCCTGTCCGGTTGGTGCAAAAGCAGGAACTCACAATACGGTGATTCCGGTTGCATTAAAATCAGGGAACTGCGAATTAAGAACAAACTGTTTCGTTTCCGAAATAAAAATAGATGACAGCGGAAAAATCATAGGATTAACTTATTTCGATCAGGATAATAATCGTAAATCTCAGTTGGCCGACATCATTATCCTTTCTGCCTCTGCCATTGAAACCGCCAGGTTGTTACTAAATTCCAAATCCAGATTTTTCCCGAATGGCATCGGCAATGAAAATGACTGGGTGGGGAGAAACCTACAGGGTCACGCCTATCCACACGCATTTGGACTGTTTGAGGATGAAATTTATGACGATTTCGGACCGGGTTCTTCAGTCGGCATTTGTGATTTCAACCATCATAATCCGGGAGTTGTCGGCGGTGGTTATCTGGCAAACTCTTTCATACGAATGCCCTACAGCTTTTCAGGGGTAAGACCTCCGGGAGAAAAACTATGGGGAAAGGAACACAAGGTATTTCAGCGGGAAAATTTTAAGCGGATGGCGGAAGTCCATGGCCCTTTTCAGGAGATCCCGAATTTTCACCAACGTGTCGATGTAGATCCGGAAGTTAAAGATTTCTGGGGAATTCCCGTTGCCCGCCTCTCCGGAAAAACTCATGACGAAAACATTCCAGGATGCACCTTTATGGCAGACAAGGCTGAATTGTGGCTAAAAGAAGCCGGTGCCGTAAAAACCTGGAAGGGGTTGGGCATTGCCGACGGCGTAAGTGCAGGTCAGCACCAGGCAGGTACATGCCGCATGGGCAATGATCCGAGGAGTTCTGTGACCGATAAATTTGGCAGGGTTCATTCCACACCAAATCTCTTTGTGGCTGACGGCAGCCTTCACGTCACCAATGGCGGGTTTAATCCCGCACTGACCATTATGGCTCTCGGCTTCCGGATTGGCGGTTACATCGCTTCCGAATGGAATAAAGGGAACCGATTTAAATAAAAATGTCATGGCTGGAAAATCTATTCTACACAAAATATTAATACTGGCAATCCCTTTATTCCTGATAGTGAGCATTGGATTTGGATTATTCTATGGTTATTGGAATTCTGCTTCCCCAAAAAAAACCTGTGCCTCATGCCACGAAATCAGCGCTTCTGTTGAGATGCTCACTCAGTCAGCTCACCGAAATCTTGCCTGCAAGGAATGTCATGGTACTGCATTGAGTAACGGAGTCAATAGTTTGAGAGAAAAAGGGATGATGATCATTAACCATATTAAAGGGGTAGCTGATGAAGATGTAAAGCTAAATGAAGTGCAAATCCTGGGAGTAATGGACAACTGCACCAGGTGTCATAAAACGGAGCAGGCAAGATGGCTCTCCGGAGGGCATTCTGCCAGATATCAGGATATTTTCCTGAATGCGAAACATAATAAAACCGAACAGCTCAATTTCGATTGCTTACGATGTCATGGCATGTTTGCTGATATGAGCATTGGGAATATTGTAGAACCTCTTGATACTACAGGGCCATGGAAATTTAAAATAAATTCCGTATCCGCGCGTCCTGTCATTCCATGTCTGGCTTGTCACCAAATCCACCTTGCGGGCATGCCACAGCCAAGACCGGATTATTCAAATCCTCAAAACCTTTTCTATGGCAGAATAACCAGCAATTCCTTAGTCAGCTTTTATACTCGTCACGACAAAATACATGTATCAACCGGGAACCTTCCTATCTTGAAACTTTGGGAAGGAGTGCGACCCGTAAATGTTTCTTCTGATCCAATCATGAGAAATTGCATCCAATGCCATGCCCCCAACGCCGGACACCAAGCCGGAACCAGTGACGACCGAACCCCAACAGGTGTTCACGAAGGATTCTCCTGCATAACCTGTCACGATCCCCATTCAAACAATGCAAGACAAAGTTGCAACAAATGCCATCCGGCAATTTCACACTGCAAAATCGATGTTAAAACAATGAATACCAGCTTTTTAAATCGATCGAGTCCCAACAACATTCATTGGCTATCCTGTACTGATTGTCATAAAGGAGGACGCCGGAAATAGCTTTGGATTTTTCTGATAATAGAAGCACGAATAGCCTTCGATGATCCGAATAGACTGGCAAAAATTTATTAACAATCTTTACTCTTTGTTAGAAAGATTTTCAATAAACAGAGCCTATCTTGCACCTAATGAATTTTATTTAAATCTTTAAGCACATGGAAAATTTAAATTCACTCCCCAAAGGCACCGTATCTGTTGATAAGTTATTCCATTTACATGATGTTACTGATCTCGAATCTGAACTTTTTGATGCTATTCTTTCATCACCATCCAATTTTTCTTTTAAAGAATTCTGTAAGAGTTATGTCAAACGGAAATACACTGAGGATCAAATATGTAAAGCTTTACAAGCATTGATAAATAAGAAGCTTTTATCTTATGACAGTCAGTTTCGAAATATTAAACTGCACATACAATCAGTTTTCCCTTATAGCACTCCCCAAATTTCAGATCACTGGTTGGGTTAAGATGGATATATTTCTCACAGAGGACCTATTTTAAGAAAGCAAATTCATTTGATGAAGGCTGAGAATTTAGTACTTAACATTTTATACCCCTGTGATATAGTCTCTCTCTTTTTCGGTTTGGGATGTGAATATTGACACGAATGAAGGTAAGCGAAAAGGAGTTATAACAATGGTTATGGCTCCTTATTTTATGATATCAAATCCCCAAAGCCTAACTTTTCTAACTTATTTCTTTCAAAACTCCTCTGCCAGCGAACTTATTAAGGGTGCTGCACTATTCAAGTATAATTATCGTATCAAGGTCTTCCCATCGATCAGTTGAATTGAGAGTCAGATATACTGCATATTCTGTTTGTTGCAGACCAATTTTATGATTATTCGAAAATAATCGCGCAGAATTGAAACGTCGCTGATCTGCCGGCACCGGAAGTTCCAGTCGTTGCCCTTTCGGCGGTAAAAAAACATGCAGGTAAGTTTTATTGCCATCAGGTGATTCAGTTGCTACATATTGGGTGCCTAATAGGGGCTGACCTTCTTTCGTAATGTAAGCCCTGGCTGGCCGGGTTCCAAAAAGTGACTCACGAGCATTGTCAATAAAATATCCTAAATCCTTACAAAAGGAGCGGACACCAGGTTCCCACCGACCACCCGGATGTGGGCCAAAAGACCAACAGGTTCCTCCGCCCGTCCTGTTACTTAAGGCTGCCTGAAGTAATGTATATCGGTAAGCCATTTCAGGATTAAACATAACATTATTTGCCTTCGCCCACCACTCCCCGCTGATTCGTTGGCATCTAACCCAGCTCGTCGCCGGAAAAGGCGGAATCATATTATCTTCCTTCGCTGAAAAGTCAGCTAATAAAGGGTTGTCGCCACTGTTTTGAATGATCCATGATTCAGGATAACGGTCAATGATAGTTTTTCGTAAACGTGCAGCATCGACTTGTTCCGGAAGGCCTCCGTCTATAAAATATCCGGAAATATCTTTCCCATATTTGCCTACCAATTCACCTAATAATTCATTTACAAAATCGTTCCAGTGGGTATAGGGTGCATCATTGTTCCATCCAACAAGTTCCTGGTCCTCCCTGGAAAGATCATGTCCGTCACTTGGATGAAAGTAAAGCAACAAGCGAATATTTTTCCCCTTTAATACATTTATAAGATCCTGAATTACATCACGTTTTGATGTGTGTCCTGGTAGTTGATGGCTCATTACAGCACTGGGATAGAGCACCATCATATTGGCATGAAATGGAGTAAAGACAACATACTGCGCCCTCATGGAAGCAGCTGTTTCGGCTATATCATTAACATCAAGGTTATCAGCCAGTTCATCAATACTCTTAACTTTTGAGGTGTCAGCCCACATTGTTGAACCCCATCGATAGGATTTCCCGGCATAGGTGTAATGGATGAAAATGCCCAAATGCATTTTCTGAAACGCGCAGCTCTTGGCGGAGGCCACCATATTTTGAGTTAACCCTTCATTTGAGGTTAGAAACGATACATCGCTGCAGTTTCTGCCATAACCATTATTCCCCGCTGATAAATGATGCCCATTTATTGCTGCAAAAGTCAGGGTGCAAGCCAAAAGTGTTAATCTGCTGAAATTTCTCATAGAATTATTTTGATTTTATTTCACCATTAGCCGGACCAATCAGTCCGGAAGGTAGAAGAGGTGAGTCTGGTTTATAGGATATGACATTTGTATGGGTTTTCCTTTTTTCCATAGGCAGTAAGGCATCTCCAACAAATCAGTTTGGACTGCGATTGACGATTATTGTCCAGGTTTGTTTCTAAAATCTGCAAATATACAAACATTGCTTTTCGAAAAGTTACCGATAACAGGCTTCCTTTGTAATTATTTCAATGTTAATCCGTAAAAGGAAGATTATCTCAGTATTCAATTCGTATTACCCAACTCAGCCGTGAAGAATATTCTTAATTATTTAAAGGAAAAAACAACCTAAGTGTTTATGATAAAACATGATACCGATCCGGATTTTTTATGTCAAATCACCATTGAACCTCTCACCAGAAGCAATTGGGATAAATTTGTCAGGTTGTTCGGGAATAACGGAGCTTGCGGAAACTGTTGGTGCATGTATTACAGACTTAAAAAGGCTGACTACAAAGAAGGAAAATCTGAAGATGGGAATAAGCTGGCCATGAAGGAAATCGTTTGGAATGATAAGCCGGCCGGAGTTCTTGGTTTTTATGAAGACCAGCCAATTGCCTGGTGTGCCTTTGCCCCCCGTGAAGACTTTGTTAAACTGGAGAAATCGCGTGTGCATAAACGTATTGATGACCAGCTGGTTTGGTCAATACCGTGTTTATTCATTCATAAAGAGTTCAGAAAGCACGGGGTTGCGGCACAACTTTTGAAAGGAGTAACCAGATTTGCCGAAGAGCATGGAATCGGGATCATAGAAGCCTATCCGGCAATACCCACCCGGGAAAAACTGTCAGACTCCTTTCTTTGGATTGGGGTTTATAAATCATTCGAAAGTGCCGGATTTAAGATTGTGGATCATACGTCAAAAAACCGGCCAATGGTGAGGTATTATACTGAAGAACATGCCTGATCATAATAAAAAGCGTAGTCTGTATCGTATATTTGTATTGGCTGGTCAGAATTTTGTGCTTTAAAGAATTCAGTATTAAAATAATTCGTGAATAGTTTAGTCTGACAGACACCAAACCGGACAACTTTTAGTTTTCATATAACAATCGGAGTCTATTTGCATGATAATGAATAAAATGATAGCATATTGCGGATTAACTTGTGACAGCTGCCCTATTCATCTGGCTACTTTAGAGAAGAATAAATCGACTCAGCAAACTATGAGAGAGGCAATAGCTGAGCTATGTTCAAGGATCTACCGAATTCAACTTCAGGCAGACGATCAGATGGATTGCGACGGATGCCGCACTACGGCCGGAAGATTATTCTTCGGCTGTTTCGGTTGTGAGATCCGGGGATGTGCGAGCCTGAAAAAAATTGAAAACTGCGCATATTGTGGTGAGTTTGCCTGCGTCAGACTGAAAAAACACTTTTTAATGGAGCCGGGAGCCCTCGCTAATCTTGAAGAGATCCGAAAAACCATGGACTTCTGATGATACCGCGACCTGGCTTATTTACACCAGAAGATTAAAAAAAGTATGGTTAAAACACTTTTAAAGTTAACTGAAACGCACTAATAACATGAATGACAGGTTCATTTTGTCGGAATCCCGACACGAAGCAATGAATGTTTTAACATCCAAAGATCCTGAAAAAATGGAATTAAACTATTCCAAAAACTTTACGGCAGCCTTTCCTGGCAAATACATTCAAGGTGAGAATGCCCTCACTGAGTTGCCAAATATGATCAGGTTGCTGGGGAAAAAAGGGCTTTTGATTGTTTCGCCAACCGTAAAAAGCAAACTGCTGGCTGGAACCCCCGGAAAGGAATATGAAGAGTGGATTTTTATCGAAGAATTTCGCAGGGAGTGTTGTGAAAAAGAGTTAGCCCGATTGTCTGGGATAATCAGGGATCTTAAGGCAGACATCGTTGTAGGAATGGGTGGAGGCAAGACGATTGATGCGGCCAAAATCGTCGCCGACAGAGCTTGCATCCCGGTTATTATTGTGCCATCTATTGCTTCAAATGATGCCCCATGTAGTGGGTGTGCCGTTATTTACTCGGAACACGGAGTTTTTGAATCGGTTTATTACCTGAAGATGAATCCTCAGATTGTCCTCATTGATACCAATGTGATCGTAGATGCTCCGGTCCGCTTTCTGGTTGCCGGCATGGGAGATGCCTTGTCTACATGGTTTGAGGCCAGATCGTGCGATCGCTCTCATTCACTGAACGAGTGTGACGGATACAGCACAATGACCGGATTGAATCTGGCAAAACTTTGCTATGACACTTTAATTCGCTATGGATCAGCAGCTAAATTGGCCTGTGAAAATAAAATTATAACACCGGCTCTGAACCACATTATTGAGGCAAATATACTTCTTAGTGGTATCGGATTTGAGAGTTCAGGACTTGCAACCGCTCACTCCGTTCATAACGGATTAAGTGCACTGGAAGAAACCCATTCTTACTATCATGGAGAAAAAGTCGCTTTTGGGGTATTAACAGGACTTCATCTCACCGATGCCTTACCGGAAGAGATAGAAACGGTGTATTCATTCTGTGAGGAAATAGGATTGCCAACCACATTCTCCGACATAGGTATCCGGGACATCCGTCGGGCAAGGCTGATGGAAGTGGCATTAAAAAGTCTTGCACCCAATGAAGGGATTCATCATGAGGTATTCCACCTCACCCCCGATAAAGTCATAGATGCTATGATTGCAGTCGATGCCCTGGGGAAAATCAGAAAAAATAAATGAAAAATATGAATAATCTTCTGATTCACCTCTTTTGGGGTGTTAATCTATTGGCTGGATTAAGTCTCCCGGCTCAAAGTAAATCTCTTTTCCCGGAAGATCAGATTAAACCTCGAATTCGCGTAATTATCGACAATGATTTTGGAGGCGATCCCGATGGGTTGTTTCAATTGGTCCACCAGATATTGTCTCCTTCAGCAGAAATCAGGGGGATAATCGGGTCATTTATTAAACCCGGAGGTTTTGGCGGAGCATCTGAAACTGCTGCAAGCGCCTGCAAATCGGTGAATGAGGTGCTGAAAATAATGGGGTACAGCGACAAGTTTTCTGTTTATGAAGGGGCAAATTCGGGATTTTCAGATTTGAAAACCCCTATTATCTCAGACGGGGTAAAAGCAATCGTGAAAGAGGCAATGAGGGAAGATACCAGTTTGCCTTTGTACATTGTTTGCGGTGCCGGATTAACAGATATTGCAAGCGCTTACCTTATGGAACCGAAAATTGCCGGACACCTGACCTTAATCTGGATCGGGGGTCCCGAATACAGCGATCTGGCACCTACGCCGCCAGGAGCTTCAAGTGTAGAGTACAATCTGGGCATTGATCTCAAAGCGGGCCAAATCATTTTTAATAATTCGGACATTCCAATATGGCAGGTTCCGAGAAATGCATACCGTCAAGCTTTATTGTCTTATTCAGAATTACTGCTTAAGGTAAAAACTCAGGGGAAAATCGGTGAATACCTGTCCCAAAAAATAGAAAACGTCATGAAAATGACTCAGAAGTTCAATTATCTGATTGGTGAAACCTATATTCTGGGAGACAGCCCATTGGTACTTTTAACCGCACTTCAATCTTCTTTTGAGGCAGATCCTTCTTCAAGCAAATACGTCCTGAAACATGCTCCAAAAATTAATGATTCAGGTTTGTATGAAGAGATTCCTTCATCCCGCAATATCCGGGTATATACGAATCTGGACATCCGGCTGATGTTTGAAGATTTCTTTTCCAAACTAACCTTATTCAATAACCGCGACTGATCCTTTGTCCGACCGGTTGGAGCCTTATGGAACGGTCATTCTCCTTCGGGTAACCCTGAAAATTCATAATGTTGGAGACTGATTCCAATTATCTCATTTTCTATCCATTAAAAAATTTTTGAATAATCAATGGAAGTTAATCCATCCATTTGGTCGTATATGGTTTTTCCTTATTTTTAGAAGCTTTGAAAGCTAAGTTACATAACCCCGAATTTAGTTCGATTAGAAAATTCAACCTTATGATTCTGAATAATTTAAAAACATCTCTGTTTTTTATCGCGGTCATCGCAGCCTATTCCAACTCCAATGCAGCCAAATACGATTTGACAGTTAATTGGAAATACCGCATCGTGGCTCCTGAAGGACGGTCACCAGGAGTCGGCAGTCCGTTACCCTTCCCAAATGCGGAACATCCCAACAGCATAATTCTAAGTGTGGGATATGGGGTTGTGCGACTTGATGGCAATGGAAAAGAGCTGTTCAACTTTGTGACAGCCGAAAATGTGATGACCCCGGCTGTTGGAGACATTGACGGGAACGGGAAGTCAGAGGTTGTGATACCGACAGATGCTGGGGTAATCTATTGCATTGATGAAAAAGGGACCCTCCTCTGGAAAACCGATCTTAAAGACAATCTGTACAACTTCGGAAGTGCTGTCATTGCCGATATTGATGGTGACGGAAAGATGGAAACGCTCCTCAATGCCCGGGAGGGAACAATTTATTGTCTGAACTCCGATGGTTCGGTCCGCTGGAAGGTTCTCGCAGAACCCAGGGCCTGTAGTCCGGCAGTTGGCGATGTAGACGGAGACGGGAAAGCGGAGATCTATTATGGTACCGATGTAGGCAAAATATTTTGTCTCGACTACCAGGGACGCTACCTGTGGCATACCGAGATTCCGGACAGGGTCTTTGGGCGTTCGGCTCCCATTCTGGCTGATCTGGAAGGTGACGGCCATTACAAATTATTGATGCCTCACAGCAACACCACCCCTTACCCGGCCATTGTTGCGCTGGATGCTCATTCGGGTAAGCTTGTGTGGACCGGGAACACAGTTATGCAGAACTACGGTGGGACAAGTGTGGTTGATCTCGATCACGACGGGAAGCTGGATGTGATAGTTGTTGATAAGGGCAATGTTGTCAATAACTTCGGTCACAATGGCAAAATAAAATGGCAGACTACTCTTAGTGGCCATGGGGTATTCTTTGCCGCGGGGGTTGCCGACTTTTTTAACGATGGTCATTATGAGCTGATGTGCGGCTGCCGTCAA
>Ga0364886_10047_pt1 | contig 76195 bp, 79 predicted proteins | sample ExccelJu500001D3_4_FD_206926 | JGI IMG/M metagenome (GOLD analysis project Ga0364886, IMG submission 206926) | Enriched cells from Trout Bog Lake Hypolimnion, Wisconsin, USA - BchlTB.July23.5000.01.D3 | ecosystem: Environmental > Aquatic > Freshwater > Lake > Hypolimnion/Profundal zone | place... | reverse complement strand
TTAGCAGCAACCTCACGAGCTTCATGGCGGCTCACAGGCTCTCCACTGAAGTAATTGAGGGATATAGCCTTAATTAGACCAGCATCGTCCAAGGGGAGGATATTAGGCCGAACCATATTAAAAATGAGGAACATTTCAGCCGTCCAGCGCCCAATTCCCCGAATTTCACACAATTCCTTGACGATGCCCTCATCATCCATACCCTTCCATTGATTGGCATGTAAATGCCCAGAATCGAAGTGCTGAGCTAAATCACGAATGTATTCCGCCTTACGCCCAGACAATCCAGCCGCACGCAACTCTTCAATCGTAAGAGCCAGAATATTTTTAGGATTGACCTTCTTCTTAAGAGCTAGTAGCACCTTCTTCCAAACAGATTGCGCTGCTACGACAGATATTTGCTGACCCACAATGGATCTGGCTAAAGTGGTAAATGCATCGCCACGGGTCATTAAAAATCCAGGGCCAATCTTTGGAATTAACTTTTTCAGTATGCGGTCATGCTTCATGAGCTCGGCACAGGCTTGCTCCCAATATTCTGGCGCGACTTCTTCAACAATTGCTACGTCTTTAACTGTGCTCAAAATAAACCCACTAATTCCATCATCTAGCTTCGGCGCCACTCGGTCAATCCGCCCGGCTTATCCTCTAATACTACGCCCTGCGTAAGTAAATTCTTTCGAATGAGGTCAGCCTGAGCAAAATCTTTTGATTGCTTAGCCGCTACACGCGCGGCAATATGCTCCTCAATCTGAACCACACTGATAGCCTCATCAGCGCTTCTAGAGCCTTCTTGTAAAAATACAGTGGGGTCTCTTTGCAAAAAGTTCAGGGCCTTAGCTAGACCCTTTAAAGTGCTAGCCAAAAAAATCTTTTCGGCGCCTTGCGCGCGATTAACTTCACTAGCCAAATCAAACAGGGTGGCAATCGCTTCTGGTGTATTAAAGTCATCATTCATGGCATCGGAAAATCTCCTTGACCATGGGGAATGGGGGTCTGTGGGCTTATCTTCCAAAGGTACTACTTGTGCCAAGGCGGTATAGAGGCGCACCAGACCGGCGCGCGCCTCCTCTAATTGTGTATCGCTGTAATTAATTGGGCTACGGTAATGAGCGCGCAATATAAAGAAGCGCAACACTTCTGGATCAAAGCGCTTGAGGACATCTCGAATTAAAAAGAAGTTCCCCAAAGACTTGGACATCTTTTCATGATTTACCCGAATATGACCGTTATGCATCCAATAGTTTACGAAAGGCCGATCATCGGCATGATGATTTTGGCCATACAAAGCGCCTTCGCTCTGAGCAATTTCATTTTCATGATGTGGAAATTGCAAGTCAGCACCGCCACCATGAATATCAAAGTGTTCCCCCAACAAATCACATGACATCGCCGAGCACTCAATATGCCAACCTGGTCTACCTTCACCCCAGGGTGATTGCCATCTGGTATCAGTAGGCTCATCCGCTTTCGCACTCTTCCACAAGACAAAATCAAGGGGGTCGCGTTTACCACCACCAATCGCTACTCGTTCACCTGCATTAAGCTCATCCAAGGATTTTCCTGAAAGACGTCCGTACCCAGGGAATAGGCGAACTGCAAAGTTCACATCGTTATCTTCAGCTTGATAAGCCAATTCTTTTTCAATCAGGCGGCCAATCATCCCCTGCATTTGGGCAATGTAATCGGTCGCTCGCGGTTCTTGATCGGGATGCATGAGACCCAACTCATCAGAGTCTGCATGCATCGCGTCAATAAAACGATTGGTTAAAGCACTAATTGGTTCGCCGTTTTCAATGGCGCGTTTAATGATCTTGTCATCGATATCCGTAATGTTGCGGACATAAACCACCTCGTAGCCACTTGCCTTAAGCCAGCGCACCACCATGTCAAATACAATCATGACCCGTGCATGACCAATATGACAGAAGTCATAAACCGTCATTCCACAGACATACATCTTCACCTTGCCAGGTTCGATGGGCTTAAAGAGCTGTTTTGAGCGGCTGAGGGTGTTATAGATTTGCAACATAGGGACTATAAAGAAGGGGCAAGTAGCGCCAATTTGTTAGACTGAGCGCTGAGTATATCGAATGAGTCAGTTTTACACCCTTCCCTTTATGTCAGATACCCCTTTAGCGCTGCGCCCCGTCCTCTTAGGCTTGATGATTCCCATTTTTTGCATTTGGGGTCTAGTAGCCTGTAGTTCTCCGGGTCAGCAGCTCGCCAATAGCGAAATTAAAGCGCTCAATACAACGCCAAGCCCCCTAGGAGCAACAGATACATCCGCTCAACCCGCCCCTTATTTAGGCTCCTATGCGACAGGAGAGCCGCCTAGACTTTCTGGCAACGCCTCTGGGTATGATCAATTTAATCCTGAATTATCGGATTCTGTAGCAGTCCCATTTCTATCTTTTTTGATTATTGAGCCAGACCCGGTCACCAAAAATGCCGTACCGTCCGATGTTGAAAAGCTGATCAAGGCTAAAAAATATCCTGAGGCAATTGATTTAATTGATGGGCATTTAAAGAAAAACCCACGCAATGTCCAGTTACGCTACATTAAAGCGCGCTTGTTTATTGAAATGCGCCAGTGGGAGCCTGCCAAAAAGACTTTGATTGAAATTACTCAGCAATTTCCTGAGTTGCCTGAACCCTATAACAACCTAGCTGCATTGGCCGCTAATCAGGGTAACTGGATCGAGGCTCGGGATTATTTAGAACTCGCCTTAAAACTACGCCCTTCCTATGCTATTGCCTCAGCAAATTTAGGCGAGACCTATATTCGACTGAGTGCAGAGTCCTATGACAACGCCGCTAAGTTTGCCCAACTCAATCAGCGCCAATACACTAACCGCGCTAAGGCTTTATTAGAAATACTCAAGCCCCAAAAGAAAGTAGCAATCCCTTCCGCCTCTTCGGAACCTGCTAAAACCAATTAACTCTATTTAATCCACTAACCTTCCAGAAAGTTGATCCAATCATGGCCAAAGTACTCCTAAAAACCAACAAGGGTGACATTACCCTCTCGCTCGATTCAGCAAAGGCGCCAAAAACTGTTGCTAACTTTTTACAATATGTCAAAAGCGGTCACTACGATGGCACTATCTTTCATCGTGTAATCGATAACTTCATGATTCAAGGCGGTGGCATGACCCCTGGCTTGAAAGAAAAAACATCAGGCGCCCAAATCGAAAATGAAGCCGACAATGGTTTAAAAAATGAACGTGGTAGCGTTGCAATGGCTCGTACCAGCGATCCGCACTCCGCTACTGCGCAGTTCTTTATTAACGTTGGTGATAATGATTTTTTAAATCACAGCGCTAAAAATGCCCAAGGCTGGGGTTATGCCGTGTTTGGTAAAGTCACAGACGGATTAGATGTGGTCGATGCGATTCGAAAAGTAAAAACCGGTAATACAGGTTTTCATCAAGACGTTCCTGCCGAAGATGTTGTAATTGAAAAGGCCAGCATTCTCGAGGAATGATTTTGCACTACGCGAGCGCTCTACTTATCTCTGATTTACACCTGACACCGTCAATGCCCTTGACGGCGCAACGCTTCTTTGATTTTTGCGAAAAGGATGCCCCCAAAGTAGATGCTATATTTATTTTGGGCGATCTCTTTGAGTACTGGGTGGGGGATGATGCAGTTCTGCACTCACCTTTTCACCAAGAGGTAAAAAGGGCGCTGGCAACACTATCTACTAAAGTAAAAACATACTACCTTCATGGCAATCGGGATTTTTTAATTGGCTCTGATTTTCTGAAAAAAACGGGCATGACTTTATTGGTCGACCCTTCAAAGATTCAGATTGCCGGTGATCAATATATTGTGAGTCATGGTGATGCACTATGCACTGCCGATGTGGGGTATCAACTATTTCGTAATTGGGTGCGTAAACCCTGGATCCAAAAGTTGTTTTTGAGATTGCCCGTTCACTGGCGTCGATCTATTGCAAATAATTTGAGAAGCAATAGCACTATTCAGTATCAAAAAGCAGAACGCGTAAGACCTAAGGCCAACCAAATCAAAACCAATGTCACCTTGGCCGCCAGTGCCGCGTTATTAAGAGGTCTTGCTGGAGATAAACTCATTCATGGGCACACCCATTTGCCAGGCCATCATCATGAGAACCTCAATCAACAAGATTGGCAACGATGGGTTTTATCCGACTGGGATTTAGATCATCCTGAAACGATCCTACCCAAAGCAAGCGCGCTTTTAATTGACGCTAACGGCGTGCGCTACCTCGATTTAATTCGGTCTTAGGTCGTTGAGTATTTCGCCAGGCTTTGCACCATCTGAGCAAAGATACGCGGATTAGCACACATCACTTCTCCGCTTTCTAAAAAGCCTTCTTCACCGCGGTAAGTACCAATTAAACCACCCGATTCCGTAATTAATAAAGCTCCTGCAGCCATATCCCATGGCTTAAGATCGCTTTCAAAAAAGGCGTCGTAACGACCGGCGGCTACATAAGCCAAGTCCAATGAGGCAGCGCCTGGACGACGTAATCCCGAACACTGACGCGACATGTCAGCAAAAACTTTTAAATACTTTTCTAAGTCTTGATCTTCGCGGTACGGAAAACCGGTGCCAATTAAACAATTGGCTAAACGATCTTGAGTGGCAACACGCAAGCGCCGGCGATCTAAATACGCGCCTGCGCCACGGGTAGCTGTAAACAGCTCATCACGGGTAGGATCGTAAACTACCGCTTGCTGAATGACGCCGCTCACTGACAATGCAATAGAAACTGCATATTGAGGGAATCCGTGAATAAAATTCGTCGTACCGTCCAAGGGATCAATAATCCAAACGAACTCGGCATCAGCATTATGCGCACCAGTTTCTTCAGCCAAAAATCCATGGGTTGGATAGGCATCGCTGAGCGTTTCGATAATCGCCGCTTCAGCCTGTTTGTCCACCTCGGTTACAAAATCGTTATGTTGTTTACGATCTACCTGCAAACGCTCTAAATTGAGAGACGCTCGGTTGATTACGGTTCCGGCACGACGGGCAGCCTTAACGGCCACATTTAACATGGGATGCATAGTTTTGATGGACAAATTAAATAAGAACGAGCTCTTCAGATTGCAAACTGCGTGACAATAAGGAGCTAATACCCTGATTCTAAACGATTCCCCTTGTGAACCCTAAACTCTTATCCCCTTTTTTCTCTTTATGAATTCTGCTCAAGCCAAGTTAATCAGCTGGGTTCTGGTGCAAACCAGTCACCCTGGTAATGTCGGCTCGGCTGCCCGCGCTTTAAAAACAATGGGTTTTAGTGATCTGCGCTTGATTAACCCAAAAATACCGGGCGTCGCTAAAGAACCCGAGGCCGTTGCCTTGGCCAGCGGTGCACAAGACTTATTAGAATCCAGTCAAGAAATGCCCTTGCTGGAGTCTGCTGTTCAAAACTGCGCACTGGTATTGGGTCTAACTAGCCGTGATCGAGAGTTCGGTCCCCCAGCCTTAGATTGGGCTCAGGCACGTCAACTAATCCAAGCTACCATCCATCAAGGTCAGCAGGTTGCCCTACTTTTTGGCCCAGAGCGGACTGGTTTAGATAACCAGCACCTATCGCTATGTACCCACCGCGTCTGGTTAGATGCCAATCCAGACTATCCATCCCTTAATCTTGCTCAGGCCATCATGGTGTGCGCTTTTACTCTTCGAGAAGCCCTCAGCAATACCTTGGATGACCACTCAGCGCGTTCCTCAGACATTGTGGTCGATAAGGCTGATTATGCTGATCCTGCGGCTATAGCCGCAATGCTGGAGCATTTACGAGCAGCTTTAGAAGCCATTGAATTTTTAGATCCTGATAACCCTAAAAAGCTGATGGCCCGATTGCAGGCTCTTTTTGCCAGAAGTCGGCTTCACAAAGAAGAGGTTGATCTTTTGCGGGGAATTGCAAAACAGATCATTCTAAGAAAATAAGCAAAGCGTATTAGCCGTTAAAATCCGTAGATGCTTAATTCTTTATTCGATCAAGTCGATTCCATCATTGCTCGCGACCCTGCTGCGAGAAATCGCCTTGAGGTCATCACCTGTTATCCAGGCTTACATGCCGTTTGGTTACATCGCCTTTCGCATGGATTGTGGAGTATGGGTCTTAAGTGGATTGCCAGACTCCTCTCGATGGTTTCCCGCTGGATTACTGGCATTGAAATTCATCCCGGAGCAAAGATTGGTCGCCGTGTTTTTTTAGATCATGGGCTCGGTATTGTTATTGGTGAAACCACTGAAATTGGTGATGATTGCACCATCTACCAAGGCGTCACTTTAGGTGGCACTTCTTTGTACAAGGGCGTTAAACGACACCCCACTTTAGGTAAAGGCGTTGTGATTAGTGCTGGCGCTAAAGTGCTCGGTGGATTTACTGTAGGCGATGGTGCGCGCGTGGGCTCTAACGCAGTGGTATTAAAAGAAATTCCTCCAGGCGCAACGGCAGTGGGTATTCCTGCGCGCATTTTGCATCCCGATTTGCCACAAAATACCAGCGCGGATAGCAAAGCAAAAGAATACTTCCAAGCATACGGGGTCACACCGAATGTAGATGATCCAGTATCGATGGCCCTTAAAGGATTAATAGATGCCAGTCTTGAGCAAGAGGCTAAGATTGCCATGCTTGAGCAAGCGCTGGCTAAACTCAACAACACCGCCATGGGTGATACAAAAGAATGCAGTGACACCAAACGGGATTTAGGCGCCCTGAAAGAGTGGCTTAAAGAGTGAGCCGTGATTAAGCCAGAGGGTGCTCAGCACCCCTAGGCTTAATGTAGTGTTGGCGAGCCAGATGCGCGGCCAATCAAATCGTCATCGCCATCATCCGCATCATCATTCGGCATGCCAAAAGTAAAGCTCTCGCCCCCTTCTGGGTGCTGGTTTTCGATTTCTTGATCCGTAGCAGCGCGAATATCTTGAACCTGAACCCAAAAACGCAAAGCCATTCCCGCCAAAGGATGATTGCCATCTAGAACCACCTGGCTATCGGCAACATCAGTCACTGTATAAATCAATGGCTCATCATCTATATCCTGAGCATCTGCAAGGTCTGGGGCATCCTCTTGGACATCAGCATCAGGCACACCTTCAAATTGCATGCCTACTTCCAGCGGCTCAGGGAAACGTGCGCGTGGTTCAATTTTTAATAGCTCAGGGTCATACTCACCAAAAGCTTCGCTAGGTTCAAGCTGAATGCTGGCCTCATAACCAATATCATGACCATCTAAGATATTTTCAATTTTTGGAAAAGTACCCTCGTAGCCACCGTGCAGGTATACCATCGGAGAATTTGGTTCTTCGATGACATTATTCTGCGCATCGGTTAACTTATAACGTAGGGATACAACTGTGTTTTTTTCGATCTTCATGCGGAATTCATTAAACATGGGGTTTTAAATAGTTTCTCTTTGATACTTCGTTTTTACTTAGCTACGAACAAGCCATTACTTTATGACCTCATTTTACTTGAGCAAGCCTTATCAACCACCCCAAGCTCCAAAAAACCTGCCTCTAGATGAACCATGGGCCTTATTGGGTGGCAGGAGCCCCCAGGAGTTCATGAAACTCTTTTGGCATAAGAAGCCACTGCTCGTTAGGGGAGCAATTCCCGCCTTTTTGCTTTCAAAGCAACTTAATGAGCCATTGGAGAGTCCAATTTCGGCTCAGGATCTCTTTAAAATTGCCGCTACTGATGAGGCTGAAGCCAGACTCATTCACGCAAAGCCGTGGTCATTTACCGAAGGTCCTTTTAAGAAAAAATCCCTGCCCTCATTAGAAACTCCGAACTGGACCCTTCTACTTCAAGGCATGGAAGCGAGACACCCTGCTGCAGCCAAAATACTATCTTGGTTTCGCTTCATCCCCGATGCCCGACTAGATGATTTAATGGTCAGTATTGCGGGACCCGGTGGCGGCGTTGGCCCTCATTTTGATTCCTATGATGTTTTTTTAATTCAAATGTCAGGCCGCAGACGGTGGCGCATCTCCGAACAAAAAGACTTGAGCTTAAATCCCAAGCTTCCACTTAAAATTTTGCAGAACTTTCAATATGAGCAGGAATGGGATTTGGAGCCTGGAGATATGCTCTATCTCCCTCCTCACGTCGCTCACGATGGAATTGCCTTAGATCCCGGCTGTCAAACCTGGTCAGTAGGCTTTCGCTCACCAAGCTATAAAGAATTGCTTCAAGAGGGCTTATGGCGCCTTGCTGAATCCCTCGAGGACCTACCAGAGCTATCAAATCGCTTTGCTGATCCAGGGCAACCAGCTACCCACGAAGCCGAACAACTTCCAGCAGAACTTATTAAACAAGTCAGGGAAAAGTTAAAGAGCCTCAAGCTAGACAAGGTTGATACATTTTTACCAGGGATTGCAGCTTATTTAAGTGAACCCAAGGTACAGGCGATATTCCATGGGCCAGAAAATTGCCTCTCACCGGCACAATTTGCCCAGAAAATGAGCGTTAGTGCCTTAAAACCTCACCCCCAAACAAGGCTTCTTACTCTTGAGGGTGCCGTATTTTGCAACGGGGACAATGTGACCGCGGAACAACCAGACCCAATACAGCAGGCCTGGAGAACCCTTTCAGCCAAGAAGCTACTAGGTCCCACTCAAATCAGTCAACCCAATCAGGAAAGTAGTCTTTACGAAGCTTATTGCGCAGCTTGGCTTATTTTTTGATTTCTAGGTTTAGACGTGGCTATAATAAATACTGGAAAGCACGTAGGGAATTTCCCTTAGTACTTTTCAAACAACAATTACCGGTTATTGATGTTAATTTTTTTAAGAGGAATTTACAAATGAAGTCACTCGTACTCGTAGCAATGTTTGCAATCGCTTTGTCCGCTTGCGGCAAAAAAGAAGAAGCTAAACCTGTTGATGCTGCTCCAGCTGCTCCTGCTGCTGCTCCTGCTGATGCTGCTCCTGCTGCTGCACCTGCTGCACCTGCTGCTGACGTTAAGAAGTAATCTTCTTCTTGAAGAAAAAAAGCCGCTGAAAAGCGGCTTTTTTATTGCCTACACTTTGATGACTTAGCGACTTAACTGCTCAGTCAGTAATGTTAATAGCTGTAAACCAGCAGCGGTATTTTCTGGTGCACCATCAGCATTTTGCACATAAACACTGGATGAATTATCACCAGTAGATTTAACCACTACGCGGTACTTTTTCGCTTTCATACTGGAATCATCTTTACTGCTAAATAGATTCGTGAAGAAGCCTTTGGTATCACCAAGATCTTTAGGATTTACGTAACGTACGAAATAAATTCCATTAGCCCGGTCACGATCCTCAACACTGAAATTAGATCGATCCAGAGCTAGACCGGTATCACGCCAAGCGCGATCAAATCCAGAAACCATCTCAATATGAGCGGTGTTAACACCCTCCTGCACTAATCTCGCTTTAAGAATTTTTTCTCCTAGCGGGGCCGAGACTAGCGCTTTAGCTTGCGCTTGAGTCATGCCTAAACGCTCCATTAAGCGAGCTAAGAAGGCAGCTTCTAACTCAGGATCATTAGGGCGGGGCGTCCAGATAGTGTACAAACAGGAGCCAGTCGTATCAGTAACGCACTTTTCAATCGCCCCTTTTTGCGTAATGTAAATCTCTGTTTCATCAGGCTTAATGACTTCTAGTCGTGTTTTATATTTATCACGCTCTCCTGTATCGTAAATGGAATCGAGCGCGCTACCAATAGTCGAACGAATCCAATCTTGCGCGATTTTTGCGCGATTTTCCGCCCAATCAGTTTCCATTATTCCAGTTGATGGAGAGTCTACTGTCAACAAGAAGCCATTCTCCTGCCAAAAATCTTTAACCTGCGGATAGAGTTCTGGTGCAGGTTTATCAACTACTAACCAACGGCGCTCGCCGTCACGCGCAATACGCATACCGGGAATACCAGTCATGACATTGGTTTTAATCTGTGCTGTTTTTTTGACGGCTGAGCTGTACTCAGACATCGTTGCAGTCCCGTCTTGGACAATATAGCGGCGATCTGCTTGAGCCGTAATTAGATCCGGTGGATAGGACAGATTGGGTCCGCGCACTGCGCCCGAGCTCTTATAGTCGACAGTGTCACTACTAGTCACTGATTTGCAGGCAACTAAGCCCGCTGTTACCAAAGTCAAAACGCAAAGCGCTGTAACGTAATGGCGAAGAAGTTGGATTGAACGCATCATAGTAAACCGGCCTGTTTCATAGCAATCTTCAAAGGTTCGCGCAAGGCAACACTCAAAGGGGTTAAAGGTAAACGAATGCCTGCAGTGATCTTGCCCATTTCGTGCAAAGCCCACTTCACTGGAATTGGATTAGCCTCAGTAAACATGGCCTTATGAACGGCCAGTAATTGGTATTGGATTGCTCTAGTCGTGACAATATCATCAGACATTGCCGCCACACAAAGTTCATGCATTAAACGAGGAGCTATATTGGCTGTTACAGAAATATTGCCCTTGCCACCCATCAACATCAATAAAGCGGCACTTAAGTCATCACCTGAAAATACAGAGAAATCCTCATGACCAGCACGCTTTAAATCGGCGATTAATAATGTTCCGCGCTCAAGGCTACCAGTAGCATCCTTAATGCCAATGATGCCTGGGACATCGGCGAGCCGAACAACCGTATCTCCCGCTAAATCAGCAACAGTTCGCCCGGGAACGTTGTACAAAATCACCGGCAAATCTACTGATTCGGCAATCTTTTTAAAGTGGGCATACATACCTTCTTGGGTAGGCTTGTTGTAATAAGGGACTACTTGCAAGCTAGCATCAGCACCCACTTTTTTAGCAAACTGAGTTAGCTCAATTGCTTCAATAGTAGAGTTACCACCAGTTCCTGCGATGACAGGGATGCGTCCAGCAATGTGCTCCACTGTGGCACGAATCAGTTCACAGTGTTCTTGAACGGAAACTGTGGGCGACTCTCCACTGGTGCCAACGATCACTATGCCATCAGAGCCTTCGGATACATGCCAATCAAGTAAAGAACGTAAGCTAGGATAGTCCAAGCCTCCATCCTCAAACATTGGCGTAACAATGGCCGGCATACTGCCAGCGATGGGCTTTTTACTACCGTAGGTTTGAACTGTCTTAGTCACCGATTGTGTACCGCTTTAGGATCGAATTTATTTGTTAATTAACCATGAAATTGTAACGGAATGCGCCCCTGAAAATGGCCTTTTACAGCACAAAGATGCTGAATCATGGCTGGTTTAGGCTGATCGACGTAAATATCCTCGTAAGCAATGACTTTCAGATCGTGACGAGCTGCTAAAGCGAGCAATTCCCCTGCTTTTAGTAGGAAGTTGGGATTTGACGGTTTGCCAAACTCTGCATTCCCTTGTGCAAAGGTTTCGTATATCAAAATACCACCCTGTGCCAGCATGTTTGGTAAGTGGTCTAAATAGGGTCGATACAGGTAATTACTCACCACTATCGCATTAAACTGCCTGCCCTCTAAGGGCCAGACATCACCCTCCAAATCCATTTGCTCGCATTCAATTAAAGGCGACCCCAAAGTCTTTGCGGCAACAATATCCTGATCCACTGCCAATACCGAATACCCCAATTGAGCCAGGTATTGGGAATGGCGTCCCGCGCCACAGGCCAAATCAAGCACCAATCCCTCTTTGGCAATAAACGGCGCAAAACGCCTAAGCCATGGTGAAACCATATGAATAGGCTCGCATGCAGACATCTGTAGTTTGCTATTAATCGTAAGCCAAGCCCATGGCTTCGCGAACTTCGCGCATAGTTTCTTGAGCCACTTTGCGAGCTTTATCGCAACCGTCTGCAATGATGGAGCGCAAGAGGCTGGGATCATCGAGGTACTTTTGGGCACGCTCAAACATTGGCTGCTGCTCTGCCAAGATGGCATCAATCACTGGCTGCTTACATTCTAAGCATCCAATTCCGGCTGTTTTACATTCTTTTTCAACCCATTGTTTTGTATTTTCATTGGAGTAAACCGTATGCAATTGCCATACAGGGCAACGTGCAGGATCCCCTGGATCAGTTCTGCGTACACGTGCAGGATCAGTTGGCATGGTGCGAATAGAGCGAGTCACCTCTTCTGGTTTCTCACGAATGCTAATGGTATTACCATAAGACTTTGACATCTTTTGACCATCGATACCAGGCATCTTTGATGCACTAGTTAACAGAGCCTGCGGCTCAAGCAGGATAATTTTGCGAGCACCTTCTAAGAAACCAAAGAGTCTTTCACGGTCAGCCATCGAAAGACTTTGAGCTTCTTGCAGCAACGCCTTAGCCTCCTCAAGCGCCTCTTCATCGCCCCGCTCCTGAAAGGCCACTCGTAACTCAGCGTACATTTTGGCGCGTTTACTGCCCAACTTCTTCACGGCTTCAAGAGCCTTCTCTTCAAAGCCAGGTTCACGTCCATACAGATAATTAAAACGACGCGCCACTTCGCGAGTCATTTCGACGTGTGGCACCTGATCCTCACCCACCGGTACGAATTGTGCACGGTACATCAAAATATCAGCGGCCTGTAACAAGGGATAACCTAAAAATCCATACGTCTGCAAATCTTTTTCTTTTAGCTTTTCGATTTGATCTTTATATGTTGGCACTCGCTCAAGCCAGCCCAAGGGCGTTCCCATCGCAAGCAATAGAAAGAGTTCGGCATGCTCAGGCACCTTGCTTTGAATAAACAAGGTAGATTGATTGGGGTCTACGCCTGCAGCTAACCAGTCAATGACCATATCCCATACCGATTGCTCAATCACATCGGGAGTTTCATAGTGGGTAGTTAGGGCATGCCAATCGGCAACAAAGAAATAACAAGGGTATTCGGACTGGAGGCGAACCCAGTTTTTTAAAACACCATGGTAATGCCCGAGGTGTAAGTTACCCGTAGGTCGCATACCAGAAAGAACGCGTTCAGCAAACATCTTTATCTTTATTCTTTATATGTAAATTAAAGCGAGGTTAATCAATTAATGAAAGGCAGACCAGATTGGAGTTAAATGCTCTGGTAAAAGGGGGAGCGTGCCCAAATCGATATAACTTTCCTGTGGATCATGAAAATCAGATCCGCGTGATGCTAGAAAACCATATTGCTGAGCAATTTTTCCATAGGTTAAGTATTGATCTGGACTATGACTACCCGTAATCACTTCAATTCCCAGACCACCAATATCTTTGAAGTGCTTATAGAGCGCATCCATCTGCATTGCATTGAGCTTATATCTACCGGGATGGGCAATCACCGCTACCCCACCGGCCAACTTAATCCAAGCAACCGCATTGTCCAATGTGGCCCATAGATGCGGCACAAAACCTGGCTTATCTTCAACCAGATAGTTCTTAAAGACCTGATTCGTATCTTTGCAAATTCCGCGCTCTACCAAAAAGCGAGCAAAGTGGGTTCTAGAGATTAGATCGTGGTTGCCAGCAAAATAGAGTGCACCCTCATAAGCACCCGGTATGCCCACTTTGAGTAATTGTTCAGCCATTAACTTGGCGCGATTTCCACGGCCCTCACGCGTCAAGCGCAAGCCTTCAACAATTCCCATGTGAGCCGAGTCAATCCCTAGACCCACAATATGAATGGTCTGACCCATCCAGGTCACGGAGATTTCAACTCCAGCAACGTAATCCATGCCAAGTGCATGAGCAGCAGCACCCGCTCTTTCCTGTCCACCTAATTCGTCATGATCAGTTAAGGCCCATAAACGAACCCCATTTGCATAGGCACGTTGCGCAAGCTCTTCGGGCGTTAATGTCCCATCAGAAACCACTGAGTGGCAATGCAAATCGGCGTTTATGTTGGAAATACTGGACATGGCCCTATTTTAAGTCAAGGTGGTGTCGATTACCCGTCGAGGTGCATCTAAGTAGTCTCGGGATTGCATCTCAATCAGACGAGAAACCGTCCTGGAGAACTCGCTAGTGATCAGCCCTTCGGTATATAGCTCAGTAGGGGGAACCTCTGCGGAGAGGATTAATTTAATTTTATGGTCATACAGAACGTCAATTAACCAGATAAACCGACGTGCCTCATTGGTCATCCTGGGGGGCATATAAGGCACCCCAGACAGTATGACCGTATGAAACTGTTTAGCAATCTCTAGATAATCATTTTGGGAGCGAGGGCCACAGCAAAGAGTTTGAAAATCAAACCAGACTACGCCCTCGCCCATATGTAAGGGCCTTAGTTCCCGTGATTCAATTCGTAGAGCGGGTGTTGCTGTTTCTTTTTGCTTGCCGATCAAACTTTGAAACATTTGCATTAAGGTGATGTGCGTTGATGCATTTAACGGTGTTAAATAAGCCTCAACTTGTGCCATTTGAACACGGCGATAGTCGCTCCCCGCATCTACATTAAGCACGTCTAACTGATCTTCCAATAAATGAATTGCCGGAAGCAAGCGGTCACGATGCAAGCCATTAGGATACAACTGACTGGGCTTATAGTTAGATGTCATGACAAATTGCACCCGATCTACAAAAAGCGCACTTAATAAGCGATACAAAATCATGGCATCGGCAATGTCATTAATATGAAACTCATCAAAACAAATAAGGCGGTAACGTTTAGAAATACGCTTAGCCAACTCATCTAAAGGGTCCGCTAATCCAGACAGTTCATGTAATTCGCGATGAACTTCACGCATAAATTCATGAAAGTGAATGCGGATTTTTTTTTCTACTGGAGAGGCTGCATAAAAACAATCCATCAGGAAAGATTTGCCTCGACCCACTCCGCCCCATAGATAAACTCCGCGTGGCAATTTGGGCTTAAAGAATTTCTTTTTCAAACTACTGCTGCGAATTTCTTTGTAAGCAATCCACTCATCCTCACAGCGCTGCAAGCGCTCGATAGCAGCGAGCTGCGCGGGATCGCTCTTATACCCGCGCGCCTCTAACTCTCGATGGTAATACTCTAAAGCCTTCAATTACATATTTAATGCACGTGAATCCGTCGCCAAAGCAGCCTCACGCATCACCTCCGATAAACTTGGATGTGGATGACAGATGCGGGCGATATCTTCAGCCGCAGCTTTAAATTCCATTGCTACCGCGGCTTCAGCGATTAAATCAGATGCATTTGCTCCAATGATATGAACGCCAAGAATTTCATCGGTCTTTGCATCTGCTAGTATTTTTATAAAACCGTCAGAGCGGCCCATACCCAATGCACGACCGTTGGCTGCAAATGGGAATTGCCCTGGCTTATAAGCAATACCAGCAGCTTTAAGCTGTTCTTCGGTCTTACCAACCCAGGCGATTTCAGGGTCGGTGTAGATCACCCAAGGAATGCAGTTGTAGTCAATGTGGGGTTTTTGACCAGCAATAATCTCTGCGACCAGGACGCCCTCATCTTCGGCTTTATGAGCCAACATCGGACCACGAACGACATCACCCACCGCATATACGCCAGGGACTGCTGTAGAGCAAGTATGGTCGTCAATCGGAATGAACCCACGTTCATCAACTGTAAGGCCAATTTTATCTAAACATAAATTTTCAGTATTCGGGATGCGACCAACAGATACGATCAAACGATCGCACTCTAATTTAGCCGCTTTACCAGCACTATCAGTGTAATGAACTACTACACCCTTCTTGTCCGTCTTGACTTCACCAATTTTCACGCCTGTATTAATCAATAAGCCTTGCTTGGAGAGCAATTTTTGAGCTTCCTTGGCAATCCCTTGATCACATGCACCCAGGAAAGAAGGCATCGCCTCTAAAATAGTTACTTTAGAGCCGATGCGGCGCCAAACTGAACCAAGCTCTAAACCAATCACGCCAGCACCAATGACACCTAAGGTTTTCGGCGTGGAATCGAATTTCAAGGCGCCTTCGTTATCGCAGATCAAAACATTGTCTACGGGAATTCCAGGCAAGTGACGCGCTTTTGAACCAGTAGCAATAATCACATTTTTCGCCGTCACTGTTTCTTGATCTTTGCCGTCAATCTTTACTTGAAAGCCTTCAGTAGTTTTGCCTTCGAATGAAGCATGACCTTTTAAAAGAGTGATTTTGTTCTTGCGGAATAGGTACTGAATACCGCCAGTCATTTTGGTAACAATGTCATCTTTGCGTGCAAGCATTTTTTGAGAGTCAATACTGATAGGTCCGACTTTGATTCCATGATCTGCTGCGTGATGACCAATCTTCTCAAATTCCTCAGAAGAAGCCAATAAGGCTTTGGATGGAATGCAGCCGACATTCAAACAAGTTCCACCTAGGCGTGGTTCACCTTTTGGATCGTCGTAACTATGAGATTCAGCACAAGCTACTTTAAAGCCCAGCTGGGCAGCTCGAATGGCAGCAATATACCCACCAGGGCCGCCACCAATAACTACTACATCAAATGATTTACTCATGATCTGTCCTCTTATAAATCAAGCAAGAGACGTGATGGATCTTCTAATGCATCCTTCATCGCAACCAAACCAAGAACCGCTTCGCGACCATCGATGATGCGATGATCGTAAGACAAGGCTAAATAATTAATTGGACGAATCACAATCTGACCATTCTCAACCACGGCGCGCTCTTTAGTGGCATGAATACCCAAGATCGCTGATTGAGGAGGATTAATGATTGGCGTAGAAAGCATCGAACCAAATACGCCACCGTTGGAGATGGAGAATGTGCCACCCGTTAAATCTTCAATAGTGAGCTTACCTTCGCGCGCTTTTGCCCCGTACTCAGCGATCTTTTTCTCAATATCAGCCAAAGTCATTTGGTCTACATCACGCAAAATGGGAACGACTAAACCGCGTGGTGAACTAACGGCAATACCAATGTCAAAGTAGCCGTGATAAACAATGTCATTGCCATCAACGGAGGCATTCAAAAGAGGGTATTTCTTTAGGGCATGGGTTGCTGCTTTCACAAAGAAGGACATAAAGCCCAACTTAACGCCATGAACTTTTTCAAACTGATCCTTGTACTTATTGCGCAAGGCAATGACTGGGGCCATGTTGACTTCGTTGAAGGTAGTCAAGATGGCATTGTTTGCTTGAGACTCAAGCAAACGTTCAGCAATGCGTGCGCGCAGCCGGCTCATTGGCACGCGCTCTTCTGGGCGGTCACCCGTTGGAATTGGTGCGCTTGGTAATACAGCAGATTTTGCTCCGCCAGCAACAGCGCTAACCACATCACCTTTAGTGATACGACCATCGCGACCAGAACCAGAAATCTGGCCTCCGCTTAGATTATTTTCCGCCATCAATTTTGTGGCGGATGGAGCAGCGGCAATAGATTTTGCTGCGGGTGCTACCTTCGCTGGGGCTGGCGCTGGAGCTGGAGCTGCAGTTGGAGCCGCAGTAGGAGTTGCAGTAGCCACAGCAGTGCTATCAATTCTGCCAATTAATTGCTCGGCTGCGACGGTAGCACCATCAGCTTCTAGAATTTCAGTTAATACGCCTGCTGATGGCGCTGGAACTTCTAAAACCACCTTGTCGGTTTCAATTTCGATCAAGATTTCATCTTGAGCAACAGCATCGCCAACCTTCTTTTTCCACTGCAATAAAGTAGCTTCAGCCACTGACTCGGAGAGTTGAGGAACTTTAATTTCAAAAATAGCCATGATTAATCCTATTTAATATATCGATGTGAGTGATGTCGACGATTACTTCGTGATGACATAACCTTTGAGTTTGGCAAATGCCGCGTTTAGAAGTGATTTCTGCTGTTCTTGATGCAGATGGGCATAGCCACAGGCTGGAGAAGCTGATGCTGGACGCCCTGCATAGGCCAATTTTGTGCCATCGACCATATTTTCCATAATATTGTGCTGGACAAAGAACCATGCGCCTTGGTTTTGTGGCTCATCCTGACACCACACAACCTCCTCTAGCTGCGGATACTTTTTCAATTCAGTCACCAAGGCTTTGTGCGGGAATGGATACAACTGCTCCAAGCGAATGATTGCCACATCATCGATCTTTTTCTCTGTGCGCGCTTTAACTAGATCGTAATAGACCTTGCCAGAACACATCACTAAGCGACTTACTTTGCTAGCATCGATAGTAGCATCGACTTCTGGCAAGATGGTTTGAAAACCACCCTTAGTAAATTCCGTTAATGGTGAAGCCGCTTCTTTGTTGCGTAACAACGATTTTGGCGTCATCAGAATCAGCGGTTTGCGGAACTGACGAATCATTTGGCGACGTAATACGTGGAAGATCTGCGCTGCACTAGTGGGTTGAATTACCTGCATATTGGTATCGGCACATAACTGCATGAAGCGTTCTAAACGGGCAGATGAATGCTCTGGTCCCTGACCTTCATATCCATGGGGCAACATCATCACCAGGCCATTAGCACGACCCCACTTTACTTCGCCTGAAGCAATGAATTGATCGATAACCACTTGTGCGCCATTTGCAAAGTCACCGAATTGTGCCTCCCAAATAGTTAAAGTGTTAGGTTCCGATGCGGCATAGCCATACTCAAAGCCCAGCACAGCCTCTTCAGACAAAATCGAATCGATCACCAGAAACGGCGCCTGATCTTTTGCCACATGACGCAACGGCATATATGTGCCGGTATCCCATTTCTCGCGATTCTGATTATGCAAAACTGCATGACGATGGGTAAAGGTGCCGCGACCACTGTCTTCACCAGATAATCGAACAGGATAGCCACTGGCAACTAAAGAAGCGAAAGCCATATGCTCTCCCATACCCCAGTCAATATTAGTCTCGCCGCGACCCATTGCTGCCCGATCTCTAAGCACCTTCTCAACCAAAGGATGAACTTTAAAATCTTCGGGAATGGTAGTAATCTTCTCGGCTAAGCGCTTCCATTCCGTCAATGGAATGGCAGTATCAGCTTCATCAGTCCACTTCTTATTTAAGAAAGGTGACCAATCTACAGCGAACTTACCCTTGAAATTACTTAGAACTGGATCGGATGTTTGTATGCCCGCATCCATAGCAGCGCGGTACTCTTTGACCATAAGATCGCCAGTACCAGCCGGCAAAACACCCTGCGCCTCAAGCCTATCAGCATAAAGCTTACGTGTGCCGGGGTGCAATGCGATGGTTTTGTACATCAATGGCTGAGTCATTGCGGGCGTATCTTGCTCGTTATGACCTAGTTTCCTGAAGCACACAATATCAATCGCTACATCTTTGTGAAACTTAGTGCGGAAATCGACTGCTAATTTAGTAGCCAGAACTACTGCCTCTGGATCATCGCCATTAACATGCAATACCGGTGCGTCAACTACTTTCATGATGTCCGTGCAATACAAGCTAGAACGTAAATCACGCGGGTCTGATGTCGTAAAGCCAATTTGGTTATTGATAACGATATGAACCGTGCCACCAGTGGAGTAACCACGAACCTCGGACATCGCCAAAGTTTCTTGTACCACGCCTTGGCCAGCAATGGCTGCATCACCATGCACTAGGATGGGCAATACTTGCTCACCCAATAAATCACCACGGCGCTCCATGCGAGCACGCGCCGAACCCTCCACTACTGGGTTCACAATCTCTAGATGGGATGGGTTAAAAGCCAAAGACAAATGCACAGGACCAGCTGGAGTAGAAATATCGCTGGAGAAACCTTGGTGATATTTCACATCGCCTGCGGGCAATGTTTCCGGTCCTTTATGCTCAAACTCAGCGAATAAATCAGTAGGCATCTTGCCCAGAACGTTTACCAAGACATTCAGACGACCACGATGGGCCATGCCAATCACAATCTCTTGCACACCTTTGGAGCCGGCTTGACGAATCAACTCATCCATACAAGGAATAAAGCTGTCGCCACCCTCCAATGAAAAACGCTTTTGACCTACAAACTTAGCCTGCAGGTAACGCTCCAAACCTTCTGCGGCTGTCACGCGATCTAAGATTTGGCGTTTTTCATCCACATTAAAATGAGGGGTTGAACGACAAGATTCTAGTTTTTCTTGCCACCACTTTTTAATAGTCTGATCGGCGATGAACATATATTCAGGGCCAATCTTGCCACAATAGGTTTCACGCAAGGCTTGCAGTAAATCACGCAAGCTCATCTCCGTCTTACCGAAGAAAGTATTGCTAGTATTGAAGACGATATCCATATCGCCATCAGTAAAGCCATAAAAAGCGGGGTTCAACTCAGGAATATCGGGACGTTCGGTGCGCTTTAACGGATCAATATCCGCCCAACGATTGCCAACGTTTCGATATGCCGCAATTAATTGCTGAACACCAACGCGTTTACGCCCCATTTCAGAGTCAGCCGAATCAGAAACCGTTCTGATGGGGCCCTGCTTTGCGCGCTCCGCAAAGGACGCAACAATAGGAGCATGGGCAATATCAGCTCTAGATGAACCATCAACAGCAGGTACTTGCTTCACGTTATCAAAATAATCTCGCCAGTGATCAGCCACTGAAGCTGGATCGTGCAAGTAGGATTCGTAGAGTTCCTCTACGTAGGGGGCGTTTCCGCCGAAGAGATAGGAGTTATCCCTTTGGTCCTGCATCATGATGCTCACCTTTCATCGGGTTTCCCGAATAAAAACTGTGGTTAAAACCATTCGTTATGCGGCTATACCGCCTTACGAATTGATCTATGCAAATACTGTCATTACTCTAGTAATTTAACACGGTTAACCATTGGCACTTGAAGGGCTTTCCCTGATTTTTGTCTTAACGGGGGTATTTCCCTATCAATAAACAGTAATGGGAATTTTCTAACCTGCTTGTAAGCCCTTTGTATTAAGTTGCTCAATACAGGTATTTACATTGCCTACATTCTGCTTTTGGGGCAAGATCATCTATTGAATTTTTTGCGCGAATGAAGACTATATTAGCCTCCACCCATCACTAATGGGCATAAATCATGCCAGCAGATGTAATTTCATAGAGTCTGACTTTAAGTGGGCTCTAAAAAAACAACGGGATCGAACTGCAAATTGGGAAATTAATAACAATTAAAGCTGATCGACATATGTCGATCAGCTTTAGTGTAGTTACGAAATTATAATAAATTCAATTACTTATATAAGGTAGTTACTGCGATCTCTACCTTCAATCCATTTTGGTGCCTTACCTCGACCAGTCCAAGTCTCACCCGTTTCAGGGTTGCGATATTTGGGGGCCACTTTACCGCTAGCATTGCGAACACCAGCTTTGCGACTAAATAAATCCAACGCAGTCAAGTCATACTCTTCAATAATAATCTTGGCTTTAGCAATCCCATCTGCTTTTTCACGTTGAATCGCCTCTTTAATCTGTTTATCCAACTGTTCACGTTGGGCTAGAAGGTCTTTATAAGTAGACATATATATTTTTTCTCCGAATAGTAGGTACAACTAAATATAAAATAATACTAATTTTTAGTTATCGTGAATTATTATATACCACTTTAATAAATAGGTAATGAATTAGATAATGCAAATTAATATCTAATTGATGGCTATTTATATTTTATCGATGATAGCTGACAACTATCATTCTAAATATTATATATAGCCTATATATAAATACCGCTAGTCACGAAGAATAAAAGTGCCACTAGATTTAGCGGTAATCTCTCCCGCAGCGTTTAAAACTACTGCCTCACAATAATTAATGCTTCTACCAGCCTTCAGAACGCTGCCTTCAACTATGATTTTGCCAATACTAGGACGTAAAAAACTGACGCTCATGTCAATAGTCATGGCGCCCATAGCGAGACTTCTAGTACTTCGAGCAGCTGCGCCCATAGCAAAGTCGAGCAAAGTCATAATCACTCCGCCATGAGCAATCTGGAAGCTGTTTTCAAATTCAGGCTTGATGATTAGGCTAATGCGTGATTTACCATCTTTGGCAAACTCAGGAACAACCCCTAAATGCGCCAAAAAGGGAATATGAAGTCCAAAATAATCGGTCGGTTTTTCAATAGTAGTCATGGGAAGAATATATATGAGAAGATTTTTTCTGGATACCAGCTGAGAATTAATGGTCGGAGTCAGTGATGCAAGCTACTAATACAACCATTTATAAAACTTTATCGCTTTATTTTTAAGCTTTGTGATCATGCTCGTAGCCCATTATGCATTACAGTTTTTGTATTACTTCCGCCAGTATCGTGTGCACCATTTCATGCTTTTCATGCCTACCCCTAAGTCTAAATTTTATCCACGCATTTAGGACAAAGATGCCTTCAATTTGTTCAAAATACTAGCCCAATGACAGGTGATGCACTTGAATTAGAACAAAAATTCGCCTAAATGAACTTATTTCACAATAATTGAGTATTCTTGCACTGCACACGCACTCATCTTCAAAAGGCCCGCATGCTATTTCTAATTTTATTTCAGGCTTTTTTAGCAGTAATTTATTTTGTAACCAGTTCTTTTAATATGAACTGGAGTCTATGGATTACGCTTGCACTTAATTTCCTAGCCTTAGGATACCTCTGGAATCATCATCGGGTTTCATTTGAACTCAAATCACGCAAAGTACGTATTGCTAGATTAATTTTTACGATAACCCTATTTTTATTGGAGTTTTTAATTCTATTCACCCCATCCCCAGTTAATACCGATGGAATCCTCGGCCTAATCAATGATGGCGAGGTGTTTGTTACAGGCATGCTCATTGGTATTTTATGGAGAAAAGAGATCTTAGGAAAAGATTCTGATTAAAGATGCTGACCATCTCATTTTGAATATAAATTTATTTATTGAAATTTCTCAATCAAGCCGTTATGGGATGGCGCAAAGACTATGACTACCTTTAAGTCAGGCAAGCAACAAAGCGTCTTAATAGGACTTTAGTAGCTCCATTAGGATCCAATCCTAGCGCCAAAGAATTATTAAAGTAAATGCCCCGTCTTCACAAAGATAGTGCAACCCTCTTTGCTGAAAGGCTGATGCAGGCTCAGATGTGGACTCCTGATCCACGAACCTGCTGGGTAGCGACCGTGTTCATCTTGAAATACGCCATCAACTACGAAGATTTCTTCGCCACCATAATGCTTGTGTGGATTGAAATAGGTTTGAGGTGCCCAGCGAACTAAAGTTGATCCACTGCCTTGCTGCATCAGCGGCATAACCATAAGACCAGGAACCATGCCTTGATACCAAGGTGCTTTTGTGGTGTCGATAAGCTCTCGTTCTATTTGATCTGGACCGAGGTGTCTGAGTTTCACGAACAGAGTGCAGCCAGATTCACTAAACGGTGCATGTGATGAGCCTGGCGGATTCATGATGTAAGTCCCGGCCGGATATTCGCCTGTTTCATCGCTAAATATTCCGTCCAAAACCAATATCTCCTCTCCAAATGCATGAGTATGATTTTCAAATTTAGACCCGGGTTGATAGCGAACGATTGAAGTAGCTTTTGCCACCTCATCACCAAGTCGATCAAGCATTCGTCTTTCAACCCCTGATTCTGGAGCGCAAACCCAAGGCAAGTCATGGTGGTTAATCACAACCCGCTTACTGTAATCAGAGTGAATATTCATGTATTGCATTTTAAATTTAGGAGAATAAGGCAAAGCATAGCAAGCATATTTAATGGGCGCTTAAAGACAAAACCCTCACTATTACTGATGAAGGTTTACTTTTTCAATGAACCCACCCAAGCTACCCCTTAATGACCGCCCTCTTTTTTAATTGCTTTAATCGTCATCATTCCTTTGGAGTAAGAAATATCAAGCGCGTTTAAAACATCTGCACCTAGCAGCACCGACCGCGTACCCTCGAGCACCATAATGCGAGCATTTGCGATGTTGGCATTGGGTATCGTAATCAGATTACCTTCGGTAACACCCGTTATGATTTGGCCATCAGCTGTATTAATAGGTGTAGCGATACCCACCCGCATACCAGCATTTTTTGCTATCTGTAAATCTATCGAGGAACTGGCCGCCCCCGAGTCGACCATAAATCGAACTGGAAAACCATTAACGGCCCCCGAAATATAGTAATGGCCATCAATCGATACTTGCACTTCATAGTCTCCATTGGGCATAAGCCTTCCTGGCCTACGAATAAATGGGTGAGTTAAAGCTTCATTGAGATCAGCTATGTTTTGGTTGGCACTTAAATCACGGCCATCATACGCAATAAAAGAGGCCGATTTATCTACAGAGGGTCGTGAAACTGGTTGACCGTCCATTATCGGGGCAATCTAAAAGCTGAATTACCCTCTGCCAGAGCAATGTTACTGGCAATGATTAACAGTAGGCCGATCCAGGCAGAATAACGAGCGGAGTTTTTATGGAGGTTATTTATAAGGGGAGCTTAACCTATTTTTTAGATTAATGAAGTATTTTATGGTCGGGGCGAGAGGATTCGAACCTCCGACCACTTGCACCCCATGCAAGTACGCTACCAGGCTGCGCTACGCCCCGACGAAAGACAAAATTGTATCAGCAACTATTTAGAGAGGATTTGCAAAACAGCCGTGAGCTCATCCCGCAAGCGAAGTTCACCGCGCACTTCATCTAGGCGATTCCGAGCTCCGCTGATAGTAAAGCCCTCTTCATACAGTAGCGCCCTTATTTTACGAATGAGCACTACCTCATGATGCTGGTAATAACGACGGTTACCGCGACGTTTTTGAGGGCTTAATTGAGTAAACTCCTGCTCCCAATAACGCAAAACATGAGATCTAACGCCACATAAGTCAGCTACTTCGCCAATAGTGAAATAGCGCTTAGCAGGTATCGGTGGCAACTGCGAACTGGGCAGTGCCAGTCCAGAATCAAACGCGGATTTCTCGAGCATGTGACTCGACTACGTCTTTTAGTTTTTGACTTGCGTGGAATGTCACTACACGTCGCGCATCAATTGGGATCAATTCACCAGTCTTTGGATTGCGTCCAGGACGGGCTGATTTATTGCGTAATTGAAAGTTGCCAAAACCAGAGATTTTGACCTCCACACCAGCCTCTAAGGAAGCACCAATGCGATTAAAGAAGGCATCAATCATGTCTTTAGCCTCACGTTTGTTGAGACCGACTTGATCAAATAATGCTTCAGAAAGCTCATTCTTAGTAACGGTATCGCTAATATTTAATTCGTTCATTGCAATATTCTTTCGCAATTCTTTTTATATTTTGATGTTAATTTTAAGTAATATTAACCTAGCGCAAGCGGGCTGCACACTTTTTCTCTAGGCACTCCAAAAGCGCGCTCATCACAACATCAATCTGCGCATCCTGCAATGTTTCCAGTGGATTAAGTAGAGTCACTCGAAATGCCAAACTTTTCTCATCATCAAGCATGCTGCTAGAGCCTGTCTTCGGTCTAAATTCGTCAAATAACTCAATTCCGCGAACAAAGCTTTGCTTGCATGACCCCATCGCGTCCAATAAGGATTGCGCAGGGACGGCCTGCTTTACTACAACCGCCAAATCACGCTGCACTGCAGGAAATTTACTAAGTTCTTCAGGGATAGGCAATCCTAAATCACGAATAGCTTCTAAATCTAACTCGAACAGTATGGGGGCCTGAGGAAATTCATAGGATTGCTGCAGCTTAGGATGAAGCTCGCCTATCCAACCAATACTCACCATACCTCTGGAAGTCTTTAGATGTAATTGGGCTGCGCGACCAGGGTGCAATGCAGGATGCACTGCGGCTACTGTTGAGAAGTTTAGGGGATCTAAAACACGCTCTAAATCACCTTTAACGTCAAAGAAATCAACTACACGGTTTGAGCTAGCCCATTGCTCCGGAACAAATGAACCGTAAGCAAGGCCACCAATTTTTTGAGGTTGATAAAAGCCCGCTACCTGTCCCGCTACCTCTTTTACACTCTCGTCACGCTTAAAAACTCTGCCACTCTCAAATAGACGCACCCGTGCTGCGCCACGATTGAGGTTACTCTTGAGGTTCGCCAATAGGCCACCCCAGAGGTTACTACGCATAACGCTATATTGATTAGCAATCGGATTTACAACTGAGATGACATCTTTTTCTGTGGCACCCGTAATGCGATGCTCACTTTGAAAATCAGTAAAGCCAAAGTTCACGGCCTCTTGATAGCCTTGCAAAGCAAAACGCTGACGTAATAAGTGGACGCCCCTTTTTTCCTCGGGTTGGGCACTCATCTTTAGCGAAGCTACAGGCGGCAAATCAGGAATATTTTCAAAGCCGTACAACCGAGCCACTTCTTCAATTAAATCTTCTTCAATCTCAATATCAAATCGATAGCTAGGTGGAGTCACTACAAATACATCATGAGCCTCTTGCTTAAACTCAAAACCTAGTCGTTTAAATACGTCAGCAACAATGTCATTGGTTAAAGGGATGCCAATGACTTTCATCGCACGATCTAATCGAAGTCGAACTGGTTTACGCTCAGGCACTGCCAAGACTTGATCATCGATGGGGCCGGCTTGGCCGCCACATACTTCAATAATTAATGAGGATAAATATTCAAGACAATGCACCGTATTTTGTGGATCAACCCCACGCTCAAAACGATGAGCCGCATCAGTACTGAAATTCAAACGCCGTGTACGACCTTGAATAGCAGACGGTTGCCAGTAGGCCGATTCAACATAAATATTTTTGGTGTCATTGCTAACCGCACAATGATTGCCACCCATAATGCCAGCCAATGCTATCGGCCCAACCTGATCAGCAAGTACACCGACTTCCAATACTTTTCCCGATTGGTCAGACGCTACAGGCGTAACTGTTTGACCATTTAAAAGCTCAATACTTTCTCCTGGCTTAGCCCATCTAACTGATACATCACCCGATAATTTATCCATATCAAATACATGGGTGGGTTGACCCATCTCCAGCATGACGTAATTAGAAAGATCTACTAAGGCTGAAATACTTCTTTGGCCAGCGCGTGACAGGCGCTGCACAATAGCATCTGGTGTTTTTGCTTGTGGATTAACACCTTGGATCACGCGCCCTGCAAAACGGCCGCATAAATCATGGCTCTCTACTGTCACCTGAAGCTTGTCTTGAATAGAAATGCTTGGTGCAGTCCACTGAGGGGCACATAAAGCGGCTCCCGTAATGGCAGATACTTCTCTTGCTACGCCCATGAGCGAGAGGCAGTCTGCTTTATTGGGGGTTAACTTAATGACGAATACTTGATCATCTAAATCTAAATACTTGCGAATATCTTCGCCAATGGGCGCATCGGCAGGCAACTCTAAAATACCTTCATGATCATCGCCAAGACCTAGCTCGCGGCCAGAGCACAACATGCCCTGACTTTCTACGCCGCGAAGTTTTCCCACCTTAATTACAAATGGTTTTCCACCGGCTTCAGCGGGAGGTAATTGTGCGCCAACTAATGCACAAGGAATTTTTATTCCTGCTCGAGCATTCGGTGCGCCGCAAACAATCTGCAAAGCTTCTCCAGTGCCCGCGTTTACTTTACAAACCCGTAAACGATCAGCGTCTGGATGTTGTTCTGCCGACAGAATTTCAGCAATGACAATCTTGGTGAATACCGGAGCTACGGAATGCTGCTCTTCCACTTCAAGACCTGCCATCGTCATAGCATGACCCAAAGCATTGCTATCAAGCGATGGGTTGACGTACTGACGAAGCCAAGATTCAGAAAATTGCATATGCGCTATCTACGATTGAATGTTTAGCTGATTAAGCTGGAAATTGCGCCAAGAAACGAAGGTCGTTTTCAAAAAAGAGGCGTAAATCATCTATGCCATATCGCAACATCGTCAAACGCTCCAAGCCAGATCCAAAGGCAAATCCGGTATAGCGCTCTGGATCAATACCCATATTGCGTAAAACATTGGGATGAACTTGCCCTGCTCCCGAGATCTCAAGCCAGCGTCCTGCTAACTTGCCAGCACCAAAGGCCATATCAATTTCAGCAGAAGGCTCGGTGAATGGGAAATAGGAAGGGCGGAAACGAACCTGCAACTCACTCGTCTCGAAAAAGGTTCTTAAGAAATCTGCGTACACGCCCTTGAGATCAGCAAAGGAAACGGTTTCTGCAATCCATAGCCCTTCAACCTGATGGAACATCGGTGAATGGGTGGCATCACTATCCACACGATAGGTTCTACCAGGCGCGATTACCTTAATGGGGGGCATTACATCAGCATGAGCGTATTTCTGAACATGCTCGCTAGCATAGCGAACCTGAATAGGGCTGGTATGGGTACGTAGCAGCAAAGGCTTTCCATCAGAATCTTTGCCATCAATATAAAAGGTGTCCTGCATAGATCGTGCAGGATGATTTTCTGGGCTATTTAAGGCAGTGAAGTTAAACCAATCGGTTTCAATCTCAGGGCCATCAGCCACATCAAAGCCAATCGAGCGAAAGATTTCTTCTACACGCTCCCAAGTGCGCATCACGGGATGCAAGCTACCTACAGATTGGCCTCGTCCAGGCAATGAAACATCAATCGACTCAGCGGCTAGACGTTGCAACAATATCGCATCAGCCAAGGCTTGGCGACGCTCTTGTAATAAAGTCTCTACTGCGGTTTTTACTTGATTTATTTGTGCACCAGCACTCTTGCGTTCATCAGGCGACATTCCACCGAGCGCTTTTAAACGCTCAGTGAGAATACCTGACTTACCGAGATACTTGGCTTTCGCGTCCTCTAGAGCTGCCGCATCGGCAGCTCCGAGGAAATCACGTTTAGCATCCTCGACAATGTGGTCGAGAGAAACCATAGCAGTTTAGTTTTTGTTAACTAAAAATTAAACTGCAGCGCTTACTACGGATTTGATCCGAGTAACTAAAGCAGCAAAAGCTGGTTTGTCACGAATAGCCATGTCCGAAAGCACTTTACGATCGAGATCGATTGACGCTTTCTTCATACCATTCATGAATACGCTATAAGTCATTTGATGCTCACGCACTGCCGCATTAATACGTGCAATCCATAAAGCGCGGAACACACGTTTCTTATTACGACGATCGCGATATGCATATTGACCAGCGCGCATAACTGCTTGCTTAGCAATACGAAATACGTTTTTACGACGTCCACGATACCCTGTTGCAGCATCGGTGATTTTCTTATGACGGGCTCTTGCTGTAACCCCACGTTTGACTCTTGGCATTGAATTCTCCTAATTTAGTCTGAGGTTAAGCGTAAGGAAGCATGGAGCGAATTGACTTAACATCTGCCTTCGCAACTTCGGTAGTACCACGCAAATGACGCTTACTCTTTGTGGTCTTCTTGGTGAGGATGTGGCGTTTGAAAGCCTGACCTCGTTTGATCGTTCCGCCTGCGCGAACCGTGAAGCGCTTCTTCGCGCTACTCTTGCTCTTCATTTTGGGCATAAAGCACCCCTTTTTTCTGCATGTGCAACATAGGTGGCAACCGACGGTCACTCTTCCTGTACCTAGAAGCACTACTTACTACCAGGGTCATTCGACCCCTCCTTACATAAACAACAAACTCATTCTTGCGAATTAGCTTATTACTTAGCCTTACGAATGGGGGCCAAAACCATCACCATCTGGCGACCTTCCATTTTTGGAAACTGTTCGACTTGGCCATGCTCTAGCAAATCCAACTTCAAACGTTCCAACATTCTGACTCCGATTTCTTGGTGGGCCATTTCGCGACCCCGAAACCGTAGCGTAATCTTTGTCTTATCGCCATCTTCCAAAAAGCGGATTAGATTTCGTAGCTTCACACCATAGTCACCATCATCAGTGCCAGGACGGAATTTAACTTCCTTCACCTGAATCACTTTTTGCTTGAGCTTCGCTTCATGCAAACGTTTGGCTTCTTGGTACTTGAATTTACCGAAGTCCATGATACGGACCACAGGTGGCACAGCTGTCGGAGCAATTTCAACCAAATCGGTTTCTTTCTCTTCGGCTAAAGCCAAGGCTTCACTCAATGTAACTACACCGATGGGCTCCCCATCAATTCCAATCAGACGCACTTCAGGAGCAGTAATTTCCCGGTTAATGCGCTGCGATTTATCAGTAGCGATCTTTTAATTCCTTATAAAAAAACAATAAAAACCATTCCACCCCTAGCTAGGCTCGGGTCCGACTTTCTGGGATATATCCTGCTGGAGTCGGGCAACGAAAGCATCAAGAGGCATTACACCTAAATCGACTCCGCCACGGGCACGAACGGCCACCGTATTACTTTCAAGCTCTTTATCACCAACAACTAATAAAAACGGAAGCTTCTGTAATGCGTGCTCGCGTATTTTATACGTTATTTTCTCATTCCGCAAATCCGATTCGACTCTAAACCCTTGTTTTTTCAGAGATTGCTGTACTTGTTGTGCGTATGCAGCAGAATTTTCAGAGATATTGAGGACTACAGCCTGGGTTGGAGCAAGCCACACTGGCATATTACCAGCGTGATTTTCGATCAAAATACCAATAAATCGCTCTAAAGAACCGACAATTGCTCTATGCAACATCACTGGGGTCTTACGGGTATTGTCTTCCGCAACGTATTCAGCACCTAGGCGCTCAGGCATCGAAAAATCCACCTGAATCGTGCCGCACTGCCAAGTACGCCCAATGGAGTCTTTGAGGTGATACTCAATCTTAGGGCCATAAAAAGCGCCCTCACCTGGTAATTCTTCCCACATTTGACCAGAGGCGGTTAAAGCGCCACGTAGAGCAGCCTCCGCCTTATCCCAAATGGCATCATCGCCAACACGTTTATCTGGGCGAAGAGCTAATTTAACCGCTACCTCAGTAAAGCCAAAATCTGTATAGACATCGCGCACAGCTTTATCAAAAGCAGCAACTTCAGACTGAATCTGATCTTCTGTGCAGAAAATATGACCATCGTCTTGAGTAAACCCTCGCACTCGCATTAAGCCATGCAAAGCACCCGATGGTTCATTACGGTGACACTGGCCAAACTCGCCATATCGCAATGGCAACTCGCGATAACTATGTAAACCAGAATTAAATATCTGGACATGGCCTGGGCAGTTCATCGGCTTTAAAGCATAAGAACGGTTCTCCGACTCGGTCGTGAACATGTTTTCTTTGTAGTTATCCCAGTGGCCGGATTTTTCCCAGAGGCCGCGATCTAAAATCTGTGGCGCCTTAACCTCTTGATAGTTTTCGTGCTGATAAACCCGGCGCATATATTGCTCGACTTCTTGCCAGATCGACCAGCCTTTTGGATGCCAAAAGACTAAGCCTGGTGCCTCAGGTTGAAAGTGAAACAGATCGAGCAACTTTCCAAGGCGACGGTGGTCACGCTTTTCAGCCTCCTCCAGCATGTGAAGGTGCGCCTCTTGATCTTCTTTTTTCAACCAAGCGGTACCGTAAATACGTTGCAACATCTCATTCTTACTATCGCCACGCCAATAGGCTCCAGCAACGCTTAACAGCTTAAAGACCTTTAACTTGCCAGTTGAGGGTACGTGTGGACCGCGGCATAAATCTGTGAACTTACCTTCTGCATAGAGGGACACATCTTGATCTTGTGGAATGCTGGAAATAATTTCAGCCTTGTAGTGCTCGCCTTGATCTTTAAAGAATTTCACCGCTTCATCACGTGGCATCACCGTGCGAACCACCAGTTCATCCTTTTTAGCAAGCTCGGCCATTTTCTTTTCGAGCGCAACTAAATCGTCTGGCGTAAAGGGGCGATGAAAGGAGAAATCGTAATAGAAACCGTTTTCGATTACAGGGCCAATAGTTACTTGCGCCTGGGGAAATAATTCTTTAACCGCATACGCCAGTAGATGCGCAGTGGAGTGACGAACGATCTCTAATGCCTCAGGACTTTTGTCGGTAATGATGGCAAGTTGACTGTCTTTATTTATTACATGACTCAGATCGACTATCTTGCCGTCAACCATACCGGCCAAGGCCGCCTTTGCCAAGCCACTACCGATACTTTGTGCAACATCAAGCACGCGAACAGCAGCATCAAATTCGCGCTTTGATCCATCGGGAAGAGTAACTACCAGCATGACCACTCCATCTTAATTATGTAAAGCATTATTTGTTTCGGCACTGCGTGACATCTACTAAAAAGAAAGCGCGGCAGCATTTCGGCAACCGCGCACTTTTGGGTCTTAATTCGTTGGTAGGCTCGATTGGACTCGAACCAACGACCCCCACCATGTCAAGGTGGTGCTCTAACCAGCTGAGCTACGAGCCTATACAGCCATAGAGTTTATCACCGGCGGCGCACTTGGGTGATACCTTTGACCTCTTCGAGGCTATTTTGGACCACTCGTAGCGCTTCAGAGTCTTTAATTTCCACAGTTAGTAGGATTTGGGCAAGCCCTCTTTTGACAGACTTTCGCAGATCAATAACATGGACGCCTTGCCTTGTCAGGATCTCAAAGAGCTCACGCATTAACTCCGGGCGATCCAAGCCACTGACCGCCAAATCCGCAGGGAAAAGCCGCTTTACCTCTTTACTGGATGGAACTTCAGATGAAGCTGGGTTCCATGCTGTTTGAATAATCCGCTCAGGCGCCCTCTCCAGCAGCCCGCGAAAGGTATTGCAAGAGCGTCTATGGATAGAAATGCCTCGCCCTTGCGTAACAAAGCCTGCGATAGCATCTGGAGGGACTGGTCGGCAGCATCTAGCAAGTTGAGTCAACAAGGAGTCAACGCCAACAACTAAGACATCTCCACTTTGACCTGATTTACGGCTACTTTGACGCAACACGATTTCTGGAGTTTCTTGTAGCTTAGACTCTAGCTCTGACTTTGACTCCAACTTAGGATCTGAAGCCTTGGAATGAGATGCCGTTTCCTCATCATCTATAGCGTTAAACCAAGCGCGCACTCTTGTTCGAGCCCGTTGTGATCTCAAGTAATTTCGATCAGGACTAATCCAATCGCGAGATGGACCGCCATGCTTTACCGCAATAATTTCAACGGTCTGACCGTTTTTCAAGGGGGTGTCCAAGGGAACCATAGCCCCATCTAGCTTTGCACCCCTACAACGATGACCTAGGTCAGTATGGACCGCATAAGCAAAGTCAATGGGGGATGAACCCTTCTCCAATGAGATTACCTTCCCTAGGGGAGTAAGAACATAAATATGGTCATCAATTTCATGGTGTTTCAGCTGCTCCCAGGCATCCTCTTTCCAGGAAATTAATTGCCTAGCCCAAGCGATTTGTCGCTCGTAAGCAACTGCGGCGCTATGGGTGCCTGTTTGATGGGCTGGATTAGGGTTTGCAAGAGAGCTTGCATGGTTAGGCAATGTTGTAGCCCCCGCATAAGCACCTTCTTTGTAACGCCAGTGGGCGGCTAAACCGTATTCGGCCTGTTGGTGCATTTCTTGCGTACGCACTTGAATCTCAAAAGCGGTACCCTGGTCATCCATCACTACGGTATGGAGAGATTGATATCCATTGGGCTTTGGCCTAGCAATGTAGTCGTCAAACTCACGAGGTACTGGCTGCCAAATATTATGAACTATGCCCAAGGTCGCGTAACAAGATTTCACGTCAGCCACAAGGACCCGAAAAGCCCTCACGTCATAAAGGCTGGCAAAGTCTAATGACTTACCTTGCATCTTCTTCCAAATGCTATAGATATGCTTTGGACGACCCTGCACCTCACCATTGATACCAGCCAAGATCAATTCATTTTGGAGACGAAGAACAATTTGCTCAATAAAGAATTCGCGTTCAGTACGTTTGGCATCTAACATTCTGGCAATGTCCCGATAGATGTCCGGAGAAAGTACACGAAAAGCAAGATCCTCCATCTCCCATTTCATTTGCCAAATACCCAAACGATTCGCCAATGATGCATCAATGCTGAGAATTTCTTGAGCCCATGCTTTGGGCATCACAATGTTCTCTCGGGTAACCCAACGAAGTGTTTGCAAACGAGATGCGAGGTAAATCAGTACTACACGAAGATCGTCTCCAAACGCCAATAACATTTTCCGAAGCATCTCTTCCTGACCAGAGATGCTCAGGCCGCCATCATCGCGCATCAGCTTGGCTTGCGCTTGGCGCAGACTGCGGTAGCCAATGAGCAGCCTTGCAGGCTCCTCGCCAATGAGTTTGATCAGCGCTTCACGACCGTGAGTGCGAGCAATATTACTAGCGGCAGTTAAGCTTGCCTCATCAAGGTGGAGGCTCTGCAATATTTGCAGCACTCCAGTGGCATGCGATGTTGAGGGTTCGCCATACCAGCCATCAACAAATACTGGGGTTTCAGGTGCATTTGCCATTGGCAAGCAAGCAGAAATAAGTAATTAAGTTAACTAAAGAACTCATTGGCTAAAGCCACCTGCTCTGCTTTTACAAACGCAGGCGCGTGCCCCACCCCAGGGATTTCAATACTTCGGGCGTAGGGATTAACTTTGCACATTTCAGCAACAGTAGCTGCCGAAAGTAAATCGGAAACACCACCTCGCACGATGAGCATCGGAATATGGATGTGTTTAAAGGCATGCCACATCGCCATTTCACCCGCTTTAGCCATGGCTGGATTAACTGAGGCAAATGGTACTGAAATATTTGGGTCGTAATGCAATACCCAAACACCATCTTTTTTCAAAAGCATGGGCCCGTTATAAACCTCCCATTCTTCGGGGGTATGCTCACCAAAAGAAGAGCAGATGGAATTTAAGCGCTCTAGAGCATCGGCGCGATTTGCATAAGCAAATGGCTGACCAACATAAGATCCTAAGCGCGCAATTGCTTCTGGCTCAATCCTAGGACCCACATCATTAATCAACATCCGACGAATTGGGTTATTTGGCATTGAGGCATAAACCATCCCAATTAACCCACCCATTGAGGTCCCGAACCAATCAACCTGGGATACACCAAGATGTTTTACTAAGTTAGCCATATCTGCGATGTACTGAGGAACGGCATAGAGCATTGGATTTTTAAGGCGGTCAGAATCTCCTCGTCCCACCACGTCAGGACACACAACGTAATAATCTTTAGACATCGACTGCGCTAAGGTTTTGAAATCACTGCCACGTCTAGTTAGGCCATGCACACAAAGCAATACATTTGCATTACTTGGCCTGCCCCAAGCGTGATATGCCATCCGATGGGTACCATCAGGACTAGAGCAGTCAACAAAAAAAGTTTCACCTCGATGAACTACATCATTTAGTGTTTTCAGAGGGAATGGGTTGGGAGCATGAGCTCCACAATGACTACTTGAGCATTCCCCCTCAGCGTCTATTTGCTCAGGTTGTAAGGTGACGTGATCAATACCGTAATCGGCAAGCAACATCTTGCGCATACGCGACATAATTTCCGGCCATTCGCCCATATGCTCGATTTCAATGTGGCCAATCAAAGCTGGAAAGCTGGGTGACATTTCCCACACATGTAAATCATGTACATCCAATACACCTGGTATTTTTTTCAAGTCATGTCCAACTTCAACATAGTCAATATGCAAAGGCACACCTTCCATTAAGAAGTGGTATGACTCATGCAAGATAGAAAAAGTGGACTTTAAAATTAACAATGAAACGAAAATCGATAGCAATGAATCAGCCGGCATCCAACCTGTAAATTGAATGATCAAACCAGCTAGCAAAGCACCTACCGAACCTAGTAAGTCCCCCATTACGTGAACCAGGGCAGCACGCGTATTGACGCTCTTCTTGTCATGCGAAAGAACCCATGCAACAAGAACATTCATGAGCAACCCTACACCAGCCACTACAGATACAGTCAATCCATCAACTTGATGCGGCGTAAAGAATCGACTAATGGCTTCGCTAACGATCCAAACGACCAGCGCCAGCATAGCGATGCCATTAACAAAGGCGGCTAAAGCTTCAGCACGGCCAAAGCCAAAAGAATGCTTGGGCGATGGAGGGCGTTTTGAAATAATTTGCGCTAATAAGGCCAAGCCCAGCGCTGCAGCATCGGTCACCATATGACCAGCATCTGATATTAATGCCAGAGAACCAGCAAAATAAGCAGCGGCAGCCTCTACACCAGAAAAACTCAGCGTTAGTAATAGGGCTATAAATAATAAATTTTGGCTTGATACTTGCCTAGCATGGGAATGATGAGAATCCCCGTGCTTATGCTCATGGAGCGAAGGATCACTCTGATGACTCGAGTGCGAGTGCAAAGGCCTTACAGAATGAGAGTGATGAGATCCAGACATAGTGATGCCATTATTTCACTAATTGAAAATCAGAGTTAAAAACCCGCAACGTCTACAGGGGCGCCGGTTTTGGCAATCACCTCATGTGTAGTAACGCCGGGAGCAAGTTCAACCAACTTTAGGCCCCGAGGGGTAATGTCCAGAACACAAAGATCAGTAATGATGCGACTAATGACGCCTACGCCAGTCAATGGCAAAGTGCAATGGGGCAAGATCTTTATCTCTTCTGAACCATCCTTCTTTTTGGCAACATGCTCCATTAAGACCACGACATGCTTCACGCCTGCAACTAAATCCATTGCACCGCCCATACCCTTTACCATTTTTCCAGGAATCATCCAGTTGGCTAGGTCACCATGCTCGCTCACTTGCATCGCGCCTAAAATAGCGATGTTGATTTTTCCACCACGAATCATTCCAAAAGAATCTGCCGAAGAGAAAATCGATGAACCTGGCAAGGTTGTTACTGTTTGCTTGCCGGCATTAATGAGGTCAGCATCAATCGTATCTTCAGTTGGGAATGGGCCAATACCCAATAAACCATTTTCTGATTGCAACCACACTTCCATTTCTTTAGGTACGTGGTTGGCAACTAAAGTTGGCATGCCAATACCTAAGTTAACGTAGTAGCCATCTTTTAACTCTTTAGCAGCACGCGCTGCCATCTCATCTCTGTTCCAAGGCATATCAATCTTCCTAAATATCCGTTTTTACTATGTGTGTTGGGCTTAATTAAGCTACTGTTAAGGTGCGTTGCTCAATACGCTTTTCGGGTGCTGCGTTCAGCACTAAGCGATGAACATAAATTCCAGGCGTATGAATCTGATCTGGATCTAGCTCTCCGTTTTCTACAATCTCTTCAACTTCAGCAACCGTGATCTTTCCAGCCATTGCAACTACGGGATTAAAGTTGCGAGCAGTTAAGCGATAAACTAGATTTCCAGACTTATCTGCTTTCCAAGCTTTTACCAAAGAAATATCGGAAATTATTGAACGCTCTAGGATATATTTTTCACCATCAAATTCCTTTACTTCTTTCCCCTCAGCAACCAATGTACCGACACCGGTTTTTGTGTAAAAAGCGGGAATACCGCAACCTCCAGCACGCAGCTTTTCAGCTAAGGTGCCTTGAGGGGTAAATTCCAACTCGAGTTCACCAGCTAAGTATTGGCGCTCAAACTCTTTGTTTTCACCGACATATGAAGCGACCATTTTTGTAACTTGGCGTGAATTTAATAAAATACCCAATCCAAATCCATCTACTCCCGCATTATTGGCAATGGCCGTAAGATTTTGCGCGCCCAAATCTTTAACTGCTGCAATTAAGGCCTCGGGAATGCCGCATAATCCAAAACCTCCTACAGCGAGTTTTTGACCATCTTTTAAGATATCCCGCAAAGCATCAACTGCCGATGGGTAGGTTTTATTCATAACTTATGTCCTAATTTTGCCAAAAAGGGTAAAAACGCAATCATAACGCTTTAGGCTTGTAGGCTTACCGCAAGGGGCATCAACCCGCTCTTAAGCAGCTTGGATTTACACTATCGTGGCCCCCAACGCTAAAACGCCTATTTTGCAAAATATTGGAGAATGTGTATGAATCCCCAGGAATTGGTTGAACGATATGGACCTCGTGACTCCATGGAATATGACTTGGTCATTGTGGGCGGAGGTCCATCCGGCCTGTCTGCCGCGATCAAAGCAAAACAGCTCGCTAGTGAATCCGGCAGAGATATCAGTGTTTGCGTGCTCGAAAAAGGCTCAGAAATAGGCGCTCATATCCTGTCAGGTGCCGTTATGGACCCTAAAGCTCTGACTGAACTCTTCCCTAACTGGAAAGAGCTTGGCGCCCCCCTAGCTAATCCCGTTACTCAAGATCAGTTTTTATTCCTAACTAAAAAGAGTGCTTTTAAAGTTCCCAATTGGGCTCTTCCCCATTGCTTTAAGAATGAAGGAAATTACATAGTCAGCCTAGCCAATGTGACCCGCTGGCTAGGGCAACAAGCAGAAAATCTCGGCGTAGAAATCTTCCCTGGCTTTCCTGCTGCAGAAATTTTATATAACGAGCATGGCTCGGTATGCGGGGTCATTACTGGATCCATGGGACTAGACAAGCATGGGCAACCTACGGATCAATTCCAACTTGGCATGGAGCTTAGGGCGAAATACACCTTATTTGCAGAAGGTTCGCGCGGTCACCTTGGCAAACAACTAATTTCAAAATTCGGTTTAGATAATGGGGCTGACCCCCAAAGTTATGGGATTGGTATTAAAGAGTTGTGGGAGGTTGATCCCTCCAAAAGTAAGCCCGGCTTAGTAGTTCATACGGCTGGCTGGCCCTTGGAAAGTGATACCTATGGTGGCTCATTTCTCTATCATCTCGGCGATAACAAAGTGGCGGTTGGTCTAGTGGTAGGTCTCTCGTATAAGAATCCCTACCTTTCCCCTTTTGAGGAATTCCAGCGTTATAAATTACATCCCAAAATTCGCGAGACATTTGAAGGTGGAAAACGGATTGCTTATGGCGCTCGCGCACTCACTGCTGGCGGCTTAAATAGCCTACCTAGCACTGTATTCCCTGGGGGTGCGTTGATTGGTTGTGAAGCTGGCTTTTTAAATGCTTCGCGCATCAAAGGAAGTCATGCAGCCATTAAGACTGGAATGCTAGCAGCGCAAGCAGCAGTCGATGCTTTAAAAGACAATCGCTCAGCTGATATTCTCTCCGCCTACCCTGCTGCATTTAAACAAAGTTGGTTATATACAGAATTGAGTCAAGCGCGTAATTTCAAACCCTGGATGTCTAAGGGGTTGTACCTTGGCACCCTCATGGTGGGATTGGAGCAAAAACTGTTAGGCGGCAACATGCCCTGGACTATCCATATCAAACATAAAGATCATGAGTGCCTGGAGCCAGCAGCACAACATCAACCAATTGATTACCCCAAGCCTGATGGCAAGATCACCTTTGATCGCCTCTCTTCTGTATTTATCTCAAACACTAACCATACAGAGAATCAACCGATTCACCTCACTTTAAAAGATGCTTCGGTGCCCGTAAATCTGAACCTCAAAACCTATGATGGACCCGAGCAACGGTATTGCCCTGCTGGCGTTTATGAATATGTTGAGATAGATGGTCAATCCCATCTGCAAATTAATTCACAGAACTGCGTGCACTGCAAAACCTGCGACATTAAGGACCCTAGCCAAAATATTGTATGGGTCAGCCCTGAAGGCGGTGGTGGCCCTAATTACGCTGCGATGTAATTTGACGTGGCCTGAGTTTTTGGATTGCCATGCCTGCTAATCCACAGGCTAAGACCGACATCACAAAGACATTCCGTGGCTGCGACGCATCCCAAAGCCATCCTGCGCAAAGACCGCCTAAGGTGCCGCCCAATCCGTAGGAGACGGTGGCCATTAGCGCTTGGCCACGTGCTTGCAACGGGCCAGTGAACCAGCGCTGAAGTAATTTGGTAGCCGCACTGTGGTGTGCCGCAAAAGTGCCTGCATGCATGACTTGCGCAATGATTAAAACAAAGGTGATCGGGTAAAAAGCGATCAGCGCAAAACGAATCACGCCGACACCAAACGAGGCTTGTAATACCACCTCAGGATCCAGTCGACTAAGCACCTTACTTTGAAAGTAAAAAAAGATGACTTCAGCAAAAACACTGAGAGCCCAGAACAAGCCAATCTGGAATTTGTTGTAACCCAAGTTGGAGAGATAGAGTGAATAAAAAACATAGAGGGCGGCGTGCGCAAACACCATAAAAAATCCTGAGAGTAAAAACCAGCGCACATCGGGATTAAAGAGAACTACTAAAAGCTCACCTTTCACCATTTTTCGACGTTCCATCTTCGGCTCATACAAGCTAAAGCTCACTAGAGCTAAGGAGATTAAAACGATGGTCCCAAGAACAGAATAGAGCTCAATACCTTTACGTTGAAATAATTCTCCGGCAACGAGCACCATCGCAATAAAGCCGATCGACCCCCACAAACGTAAGCGCCCATAACGTTTATCAAAAGAGTTATCTTTAAATAAAGCATGGACAGTTGCAGATTCTCCCAAAGGCATCAGGCTACTGAGAATAGTGTGGAGCACAAACATCCACACAAAAAAGGCAATGTAACTCTCTAAAAAATAGATAGCAAGAAAAACTACCGCCGCCAAGCACGCACAAAAGCGGATGATGCTAATGCGATTAGAAAGATAGTCGGCAAGCCAGCCCCAGGAAATCGGGCCAATAATACGAGTGATTTGTAGCATGGACATCAAAATAGCAATTTCGATAACACTAAAACCGCGATCTAAAAAAAACAGGCTGGCATAAGGGGAAACTAAACCAACATAAGCAAAATATAAAAAGAAAAAGGACCCGAAGGCCCAGCGTACTGAAGGTGCCATTTTCTTTTTCTAAAATTAATTTATCTTTGAACCAGATCGTGCAGCTGGTATTGGTGGAATAGCGTGAACTACATCCCCACACTGCGCACGGTTGCGCAAAGCATGATCCATTAATACCAGTGCCAACATTGCTTCGGCGATTGGAGTTGCTCGGATCCCCACGCAAGGATCATGACGACCCTTGGTCTGAACAGTAATGGAATTGCCATCCAGATCAACAGACTCCTTCGGACTCAAAATACTGGAGGTTGGTTTAATCGCGATAGATACTCGCAAGTCTTGACCACTACTAATGCCACCCAGAGTTCCGCCTGCATTATTACTGGCAAATCCATCTGGATAAAGTTCATCACCGTGCTCACTGCCGCGCTGAGAAACCGACTTAAAGCCAGCGCCTATTTCAACACCTTTGACCGCATTAATCCCCATCATGGCATGAGCAATATCTGCGTCTAATTTATCGAACAGGGGTTCGCCTAGACCAATGGGCACATTACTTGCGCAAACTTCAATACGCGCTCCACAGGAATCCCCTGCTTTTCGCAGTTCATCCATATAAAGCTCAAGCTGCGGAACGATTTCGGTATTTGCCGCAAAAAATGGATTGCTCTCAATGAGTGCGGCATCTTTAAAGGGAATTTCAATTTGGCCAAGTTGACTCATATAACCATAAAATTGCATGCCATATTTTTCTTTTAGCCACTTCTTTGCAATCGCGGCAGCCGCAACAACAGGTGCAGTAAGTCTCGCAGAGGAACGGCCACCACCACGTGGATCGCGTAAACCATACTTGTAATGGTATGCATAGTCAGCATGACCAGGTCTAAAAGTTTGCAGGATATTGCCGTAATCTTGACTACGTTGATCAGTATTCCGGATCAGCAGTGCAATTGGTGCACCCGTAGTTTTTCCCTCATACACGCCAGATAAAATTTCTACCCTATCCTCTTCTTTGCGCTGCGTAACATGGCGGGAAGTCCCAGGCTTACGACGATCCAAGTCGTTTTGTAAATCCGCCTCAGAAAGCAACATTCCCGGAGGACAACCATCGACAACCGCTCCGATAGCGGGACCATGGGATTCACCAAAAGTGGTAACAGCAAAGAGAAGGCCTAGTGTATTTCCTGACATAACGACATTATGTCATTTGTCAGAAAAATGGGGCCAAGACAGCTATAAACGGGCTATTTACCCATATTGAAGATTAGTTGGCAGTTTTTTCCATGTCCTCAGGCCAGTCTCGAATATAAGCCTTTAACATGGTGTTTTCAAAATCCTGCGCCTCAACAACAGATTTGGCAACGTCATAGAAAGAGATTACACCCATCAACATCTTTTGATCGACCACCGGCAAATAACGAGCATGATCAACAAGCATCATGCGTCGCACATCGTCAATCTCAGTCTCCATATTGCAACAGATGGGTTTTGCGTTCATGACTGACTTGACTTGCAGGCCATCCAACTGACCGTGGTGTTGCGCTAAGGCCGCAATTACTTCACGAAAAGTCAGCATTCCAACAAGCTTGTCGTATTCCATGACAACCAGGGAGCCAATATCATGCTCACTCATGACTAAAACAGCCGTTTGAAGTGCGGTTTCTTGGGATACGGTAAATAAGGTGCTGCCCTTTACACGCAATATGTCGCGAACTTTCATTTGGCCTCCAGAAAATAATTTCTTATAAAAACAATATAGTCTCAAGCCCCTACAGAATCAAGCACTCTATTAAGAGTTTCAGTAGCGAATAACCCTTATGACACCACTACGGATACTGGGTAAATTAGCTACAAAAACCGCTCCAGCCATCGTAATCCACCAGGTAAGGTAAATCCAGATTAGGGCCAGCGGAAAAATAGCAAAGGCTCCATAGACAGTTTTATAAAAAGCAGTATTTGTTAAAAACAGGCCAAATCCAAATTTCATTAACTCAAACGAGAAAGCGGCGACGATGGCTCCGCTAAAGGCATCGGCCCACAAGATTTTTACGTAGGGTAGGATTTTATACACCACCGTAAAGACTGCGATTGCCAGAAACACGGGAACCACTGTGACAATCAGGTTCAAACCAAAGCTCAACGATTCCGTCCATCCTTCTGAGGCGCTGAGCAGGAGGCCACTTAAATAGGTTCCAACACCCAGCAAAATAGGACCCAATATGGTTGCCGCAGCATAAATGGCTACTTTCTTCATAATGGGCCGTCTTTGAGTCACCCTAAAAATTTGATTAAAGGCATTTTCTATTACCACCATGGTCATGATGGTGGTAATTACTAAGCCCAATATACCTAGCAGAGTTAGACCTCTGGCTTTGGCCGAAAATTGATCGAGGTAATTAAATACCTGCTCATTTAGGCCGCCTGGCATATATGTATCTAAAAGCCACCCCTGAAAGGCATACTTAATGCGTATTACGCTAGGCAAGTATCCAATTAAAATCGATGCGACCGTAAGCATGGGAACCAATGCCAAAGTAGTTGTAAATGCAAGACTGGCGGCAATCTGTTGCAAATTTTGGCCGCGATTACGCTCCGCGATCTCCCTACCAAGAGAGAGCCATAATTGAGGATTACGAAAAAGGCGCATCGCCGTATCATAAGAGAAGAATATGAGCCAATCCGATATTTTAGTTTTGTACTACTCCCGCTATGGCGCAACGCGGGATCTGGCGCGCCTAATTGCCGAAGGTATTGAGAGCGTTCCAGGTGCAAATGCACGCCTGCGAACTGTTCCAGCCATTTCGGCCGTATGTGAGGCTACAGAAGCTGCCGTGCCCTCAGATGGCGCCCCTTATGTTGAGTATGCGGATCTCCAAGAATGCATTGGATTGGCGCTTGGCTCCCCTACCCGATTTGGCAATATGGCCGCCCCGATGAAATACTTTTGGGATGGCAGCTCTTCAGAGTGGCTTAATGGGGCGCTAATCAGCAAGCCTGCCTGTGTATTTACCAGCACCGGCAGTCTGCATGGCGGTCAAGAAAGCACGCTTCTCACTATGATGATTCCCCTGCTCCATCACGGCATGGTAATTGTGGGTCTGCCTTATAGCGAACCTGATTTAATGAGTACAAGCACTGGTGGCAGCCCCTATGGTATTACGCACCTGGCCCATGCCCATGGTCGCACGCCAATTAGCATAGAAGAACAAAGACTCGCTAAGGCTCAAGGCAAACGGCTGGCTCAGACCGCCCTCAAACTACTGCAGAAATAATTTAGAGATGCTAAAGAAGTTATTAATAAAAAATCCCTATCAACTTCTAGCTTGCGCTGCCTTTGTTGATTTATTTATTTTGTGTGTTTGCTGGGAATGGTTTATTTCACCACTTCGCCCTAGTGGCTCCTGGCTAATTCTGAAAGGCGTCCCCTTATTGTTTGCCATCCCCGGAATTTGGAAAGGCAAGATCTACACTATGCAGTGGGCCTCTATGCTCATTCTGATCTACATCACCGAGGGACTCGTACGCATTATGGAATCAGGCACTAATTTTTGGCTGGCTTTATTGGAAACTGTTCTGGCAACGATAGGATTTGTCTGCCTTCTTATTTACCTTAAGCCGATTAAAGCTAGAGCAAAAATACTCAAAAAGCAGCAAGCCAAAGTTAATTAAGCAATCCTTTTTAATATGCCCAACACGTTGCAATTCTTTATCACTCAATTAGCAGCCTCTTTAGGTAAATCTTATGTACTTACGCAAGACAGTGATATGGCACCCTATCTCACCGACTGGCGCCAGCGATTTACTGGTAAAGCACTGGCAGTGGTACTGCCGGGCTCTACCAAGGAAGTCGCGCAGATTGTAAAAGCTTGCGCTCAAGCGAACATCTCCATTGTTCCCCAGGGTGGGAATACCAGCTTTTGTGGCGGCGCAACTCCAGATAACAGCGGCAACCAGATTGTCTTAAGCCTGAAACGCTTAAATAACATTCGCGAAATCGATATCCTCAACCAAACCATCAGCGTTGAAGCGGGATGTATCTTGCAAACTATTCAAGAACAAGCTGCAGCGCAGAGTTATTTATTTCCACTCAGCTTAGGATCTCAGGGTAGCTGTCAGATAGGTGGTAATTTAGCGACTAATGCTGGCGGCACAAATGTATTGCGCTATGGCAATGCAAGAGACTTATGTCTCGGAATAGAGGTTGTTACTGCGCAAGGCGAAATCTGGCACGGCATGAAAGGCTTACGTAAAGACAATACTGGCTACGATCTGCGCGATCTCTTTATTGGGTCCGAGGGAAGTTTAGGAATTATCACTGCGGCCGTCATGAAGCTTTATCCATTACCCGTTGCTCAATGGACCACGCTCGTTGCCACTCAAAACATTGCCTCAACGGTTGCGCTGTTGAATTTATTTCAGAAGCGCGCCGTATCTTTGCTCACCGGCTTTGAAATGATGACGCTAGAGTCATTAACGCTGCTTGAAAAACACTTTCCGCAGATGACAAATCCTCTTCAGAATAAGCCTGCTTTTACGATCTTAATTGAGCTATCTGACCACGAGAGCGAAGCGCATGTTCGACAACTTTTAGAATCCATCCTGGAAGAAGCGCTTGCGTTAGAAATCATTTCAGATGCAGTAATTGCGAGTAACTTGTCTCAAGCTAATTTGTTTTGGCATATGCGTGAGCACATTACAGTTGCGCAATCCGAAGAAGGCGCCAACCTTAAGCATGACATATCCATTCCCCTAGTTGCGCTAGAACAATTCATTCAGGAAACTAACCACCTCTTAAAAGCTCAATTTCCTGGAGTGAGGCTAATTAACTTTGGCCATCTAGGTGATGGCAATCTGCACTACAACGTAAGCGCCCCCGAAGGGATCAATTCACAAGAATTTGCCCAAACTTATGAAAAACCCATTCAGGAACTCATTTATGCCCAAGTGGAGTTATTCCAGGGCTCAATTTCAGCTGAGCATGGGGTTGGACAGCTTAAATTAGATGCTTTAAGGGCACATAAAGGAGTAGTGGCACACGAACTCATGAAGACCCTTAAAAGAGCTTTAGACCCTCAAAACATCCTCAATCCCTCTAAAGTGATCTCTGTTTAGGCCAAATTAAGCTCTATCACCTTAAATTTTTTATATTTTTGCCACTTTGTTGTCATCCCACTTCATTTCTCATGCGTTGTATGAGCATGGAGGTGACAAATATGTCAACAAGACTCAAACGTTGGGCTCGCACAATTCAACAGATCGACCTGTCTAAGAGGACGGATCCTGAAGTAGCTATTGGCTACTTAGATAGCAAGTACCGAGATATCGCTTGGCGCTATATTCGTATTCTGGGCTTTGAACGCACTATCAGCTTTATGGCTAGCAATAACTTTCATCCAGAGTAAATTTCGAAAAACCCCAGATTGTGAACTGAACCCCCTTGGCTGGACTTAGTATCCAACTTTGGTGGATCAGCTCATAACTTAACTGGGGATTTTTGTACTTATGGCTACTTTTTGAGCTTTAAACACCCAAAATGCCAGCAAACATACGGCCAAGCCAGCACAAGTTCCTGAGAACATAAAGGCGTAGCTTGTGCCAATGGACTCATAGAGCCAGCCAAAAATCAAAGAGGCTGGTAATAACATGACACCCGAGCTGAGATTGAACCAGCCAAACGCAGTTCCAGACATTCCCTGAGGAGCCAGATCAGCTACCAGCGCCTTCTCCACCCCTTCAGTCGCAGCCTTAAACAGACCGTAAATTCCAAATAAAGCGCAGAGCATCCAAATTGAAATGCCTGGCAAACCCATGGCAAAGTAAAAGAAGGTAAATGCACACCAGGCAATCAAAATCAGATGCTTACGCCCAAAATGATCCGACAAGGCAGAAAGCGGTGTGCCAAACACAGTGGTGATCAATGAAATGCCTGCCCATAACAAGGGAATTTGCTCTTGAGGGACGCCCAACTCTCTAGCTCTTAATAACAGGAACATATCAGATGAATTACCGAGGGAAAAAAGGCCTACGACCATGATGTAACGCTTAAATTGAGAAGGCAGGCCAGTAAGAGACCAAGAAAATGGCGGGTTAGCTACCCTCTGCTCAGAAGGCGGCTCCTTAAGGCACAGAGTTAAAGCCACGGTAATTAAACCGGGAATAATTGCCCATAGAAAAATATCACGCAAAGGGACCTTTAACCACAGCAATAGGGCCGCTAATAGTGGGCCCAAAACCGCACCCGCGTTGTCCATGGATCGATGCAGACCAAAGGTAATACCTCGTTGATTTGCTGGGACGCTATCCGCAAGCAAAGCGTCACGCGGCGAACTTCTCAAGCCTTTCCCCAGTCGATCCGTAAATCGAATACATAAAACCCACACCCAAGAATTAGCAATGGCAATTAAGGGTCTGCCCACAGCGGCCAGAAAATATCCGAACACTATCCACGGTTTAGTTTTATTTGTTTGATCAACAATTACTCCAGAAATCAATTTAAAAATACTAGAAGTAGCTTCAGCAACCCCTTCAATTAAACCCAATGCCTTAGGTCCAGCCATCAAAACTGATGCGAGATACAAGGGCATCAAGGGATATAACATCTCACTAGCGGAATCATTGACTAGGCTAATCAACCCAATCAACCAAACGGTTTTTGGCAGGGAAAAGAGAGTTTTAAACATGTTTATCCAATGTAGCACCGATTGTTAATTACAGGAAAATAGCCCATTACTGTAATAAACGCTTGAAACTAGAGGCAATAAATCGTAGGATCGTGGGGTAGGCTAAAGCCTAATAAAAAAACAGATGCAAAAAAAATGGAACTCTCTTTAAAGGAATAAATCATGAGCCAAAAAAAATTAGTTAAACAAATGTTAAAAAAACTTGACAAGTTAGAGGCTGAAAGAGAGAAATTGATCGATAAGCTGGCTAAGACTTTAGACAAAATGGATAAGACACCTCCTGCCAAAAAGGCGGCCGCCAAGAAGGCTCCAGCTAAAAAAGTAGTCGCTAAGAAAGTGCCTGCTAAAAAGGCACCCGCTAAAAAAACAGTAGCCAAGCAGGCTACTGCTAAAAAAGTAGTTGCTAAGAAAGTGCCTGCTAAAAAGGCAGTTGCTAAGAAAGTAGTCGTGCCTACGCCTGTAAGCGCTTAAGAATTTCGCTTCTTACAACCTAACTCTGTCAAGTGAGTAAATTAACTAAATCGAATGGTACGGTTAATGATTACGCGACAGAGTTACGGGGATTGCAAATTGAGCTGGCCAAGCTCCAGCATTACATTATTGAAAAACAAATTCAGCTGTTAGTGATATTGGAGGGTCGCGATACTGCAGGCAAAGATGGCACTATTAAGAGCATTACAGAGCACCTTAGTCCAAGAGACACCAGGGTGGTGGCGTTAAATAAGCCCTCCCTTCGCGAACAAGGTGAATGGTATTTCCAAAGATATGTGGTGGAGCTTCCAACTGCGGGTGAGTGGGTCATCTTTAACCGTAGCTGGTATAACCGCGCCGGCGTTGAAAAAGTGATGGGCTTTTGTACTGACGCTCAATACAAGCAATTTATGGCTACCGTAAATGAGTTTGAATCTTTGCTAGTTGGCTCCGGCATTCAACTCATTAAATACTATTTAGATATTGATAAAGAAGAGCAGGCAAAACGCCTCAAAGACCGTGCTACAGATCCGCTCAAACAGTGGAAGGTTAGCCCAGTTGATCAGAAGGCTCAAAAGATGTGGAATAAATATAGTATTGCGCGTGATTTGATGCTCAAGCAGACCAGCAGTGAAGATGCGCCCTGGACTGTAATCGATGCCAACGATAAAAAACTAACGCATCTCAACATCATTCGAGATCTTCTATCGCGCGTTAAATACCCAGGAAAAGATCAACAAATTCTCAAGGTAGATTCTGCAATTGTTTTGCCATGCACCGTTAAATCCAAAAAGTTACCTAAACTGGCAAAATAAAATTGCTTATCTAAAGAACTTTTTTACCTCTTCTAGCAACTCAACTGGCAACTCCTCTGGGATATAGTGGCCGCAAGCAAGAGTTTTACCAGAGACTTCTTCAGCCACCTTCCTCCAGTCATCAAGAGGTTCGCAGCATTTATTAACTAAACCATGCTCCGCCCACAATACCCTAAGTGGCATCCTTAGTTTTTTTATAGTCAAACGATCAGCTCTATCATGATTCAAATCAATACTGGCTGAAGCGCGATAGTCCTCGCACATCGCATGCATACCTTCTGGATTGCTAACTCCAGCCAAATACTCGAGCCAACAGGCTGGATCGAAAACATCGGTACCTGCATGACGACCCATATGATTTTTAAGCCAGTACTCCGGATTTGCCCCAATCAGGGATTCAGGAACCGGCTCTGGCTGAATCAAGAAGAACCAATGCCAATAGCCTTTAGCAAACTCCATACAAGTGTTCTCATACATTGATAGAGTTGGGGAAATATCAAGCACCATCAAACGGAGGACGCTTTCTGGAAAGTCCATTGCCAAGCGATGAGAAACCCTAGCGCCACGATCATGCCCTAATAAGAAAAACTGCTGATGCCCTAATAACTGCATTACAGCATGCTGATCAGATGCCATGGATCTTTTGGAATATGTAGAGTGATCATCTTTTCCATGTGGTTTTGATGAATCACCATAGCCACGTAAGTCAGTCACCACAATTGAATATTGCCTTGCTAATTCTGGAGCAATGCGATGCCAAATCGCCTTGCTCTGAGGAAAGCCATGTAGCAAAAGCAAAGGGGGGCCAGAACCACCAAGCTGGCAAGCAATCTCAATAGGACCATCCGCAGAGGGGACGGTGATGGTTTTTTTCTCAAAACCGGGAATTTGAAATGTCATCACATTAACCAACTAAAAGAGACTCGTCGGAGGCTCTTTTAGTTTCAAAATGCATTACCTATTTGCCATTGCTTCAATCTCTGCCAAGGTGACATATCCATTACCATCTGCATCAATGATACTGAAATGCGCAGCCACTCTTGGCATACCAGCCTGGGCTTCAGCAAGCGTTAGCTTCCCATCATGATTTTTATCCGCAGCTGCAAAACGCTCAGTTATCTCTTGATTGCGGGATGAATCGTCAGCAAAAGATAACATTGGCGATATTGAGAATATGACCATGGCTAGCATCACTAATTTCTTAATAGGAAATTCCATATTGGGCCTTATTTACTTAGACGGGATTGGATTTGCAGAGGTTTCCAGGGCTATAAGTACAACTTTCCTTGCCATTGCTGTAAAGGAATCGACTGAACCAGAACCAGTTCTAAATGATTCGCCCTGAAGGGTTACCAAGCCCTCACCAAGCAAGTCCTTAGTTAGGCTGTCTGTAATTTTACTTTCAACTAACAAAGCAGGTGTTTTAGAATTCACGCCACCAGCATAAGCAGCTGCATTCAGAGCTAGGCCAATTGGGGTAAAGCTCCATGGCTGCAAACTATCGGCTGACTGCTCCCCTCCAGTGATGCCAACAGATATTCTAGCAACACCTGGGCCCGGCTTGGTCACAATCAAAATATTACCTTTGCCATTAACTGCGTCAATAATCGATTGCTCTAAGGTAGCCTTTGTTTTATTAATCGTATCAACACCAATATTTTGCGTTGCGCTTTGATTTAAATAGATGGGATCGAGGATAACTGCCGTATAAGAGCCAGGGTTAACTCCCGCATTTCGATATCTCCAGATCCGCGCGTCCTTGTCACTGACTGTCATCGGCATGAGTACCGAATAGTTTGGCAGAAAGCCTGACCTAGGCATTGCCTCTGAGGCCAATTTAGGTGTGTTACTACATGCTGATAAAACTGCTAAAACAGAAATCGAGAGGGCAAAAGCGCCTACTTTGTTCATTTTTATTCCTATGGGAAAAGGGATCAATTTAATATATAAAAAAACCATCATAACCGCCCTTTATAACAAGTTAGAGAGAGTTATGAATTTAAGAAAAATACTTATGGGGCTGGACAAGGCATTAAGGTGCCGGTCTTCTGATGAATCTGCGGTTTGCACTCCGATGGGGCAATAGCTGACTGAGGAGTCAAGGCTTGCGGAATCGTATTTTTTTGAATCCGAAGGGGGGTATCTTGCGCGATAGGTGCATCTCCACCTGAGCCTGCTATGACGGGTGAAGGTGCCGCAGTCAAAGCAGCGGATTTATAAAATGCCTTATCGGAACCAGGACAGGGCATCAGAGCGCCTGTTTTAGCATTCATCGTGGGCTTGCATTGCGGATCGGCCTCTATTCGCGCCTCCAGTTTATTGACGCTACAAGCAGTCAAAAGCATGGGGCCAACAAGTAGCAGTCCAAAAATCTTTATTTTAGAATTATTCATTACAACATTTTAGGTTAAAACAGTTAGCCTTTAGTGGCAATTTATCATTACCTTATGCGCATTGACCCTTTGATTCATGTTGATTATTCCATTGCATGAACTAGTCATAAACCCTAGTCTAAATTGTAAAAATCAAGGGCATAATTTACAAAGAATTTCAAAAATATAATAGTAGGAGACATATGAAGAGATATAAGATAGCCTCGATTCCAGGCGATGGCATTGGCAAAGAAGTAATTCCTGAATGCGAAAAGGTGCTGAAGGCCTTGAGCAAAAAATATTCTGAAGTAACCTTTGAGTTTGAGCGCTTTGATTGGGGTGGTGACTACTACCGTAAGCATGGCGTTATGATGCCCGAGGATGGGCTAGATTCTTTGAGGTCTAAAGATGCCATTTTATTTGGGTCGGCAGGTGACCCAAAAATTCCAGATCATATTACGCTTTGGGGTTTACGATTAAAAATCTGCCAAGGTTTCGATCAATATGCCAATGTCCGCCCTACTCGCATCCTGCCGGGTATTGAGAGCCCCCTACGTAACTGCAAATCTAATCAACTCGACTGGGTGATCGTACGGGAAAACTCCGAAGGTGAATATTCTGGCTTAGGCGGCAGAGCCCATCAAGGCCATCCAATTGAGGTTGCTTCGGACATGAGTATTTTGACTCGTGTTGGAGTGGAGCGGATTCAACGCTATGCTTTTAAGCTAGCGCAAGCGCGACCACGAAAACACATTACGGTGATTACAAAATCAAATGCGCAGCGCCATGCGATGGTCATGTGGGATGAAATTGCCGCCCAGATCGCAACAGAATTTCCAGATGTGACTTGGGATAAAGAATTGGTCGATGCCGCAACTGCACGCATGGTTAATCACCCCCAATCTTTAGACACCATCGTCGCTACTAATTTACATGCCGACGTATTGAGCGATTTAGCTGCCGCGTTGGCAGGTAGCTTAGGCATTGCACCTACAGGTAATATTGATCCTGAACGTCGCTACCCCTCAATGTTTGAACCTATTCATGGCTCTGCATTTGACATTATGGGTAAAGGTCTTGCCAATCCGATTGGCACTTTCTGGTCCGCAGTGATGATGCTCGACTTCTTAGGTGAAAAATCCATGGGAGCCCAACTGATGCAAGCCATTGAAAAAGTGACAGCCGATCCAAGGTTGCATACGCGCGATTTAGGTGGCGCAGCCATGATGAGCGATGTTACCAATGCGGTAATTAAGGAGATCCTCCAATGAATCTACTTCGAACCCTCAGCATGGTCCTGCTCTCATTTGGCTCACTTTCACTAGCAAACGCTCAACCATTTCCCGATAAAACGATTCAATACATTATTCCTTTTCCTGCTGCAGGCGAATCGGATTTAGTAGCGCGCTTGCAAGCAGATTTGTCCGCTAAAAAATATAAGCAGGCAATGGTGGTGATGAACCGCGCCGGTGCTGGCGGTGCTTTAGCATGGAGCTCTCTCAATTCCTACCCCACCGACGGTACTGCGGTGGTTGGCGTAAACATTCCCCATATTATCTTGCAGCCACTACAAGATGGAATTCAATTTAAAACTGATGACATCAATGCCATCTACTATTATCACTTCACTCCTGATGCATTAATGGTTTCTGCAGATAGTCCGTATAAAACTTATCAGGAATTTGTGGCTGCCGCTAAAAAAGATCCTGGAAAGATGTCCCTAGCCGGCTCGGGGCAATATTCAGCTAATCACATGGCAGTTGAGCGCTTGAATAAACTGGCCGAGATAAAAATAAGCTACATTCCGTTCAAGGGAACTGGTGATTTAATTACCGCTTTAATTGGCATGCATGTTGATGGTGCCATGGGATATCTCCCTTTGGCAATTCAGCAAAAAAGCAAAGTGCGCACACTGGCTATTGCTACTGAAAAAAGAAATCCTACTCTACCAGATGTCCCGACCTTTAAAGAACTTGGTCTTAATTGGGTGGATGGCGCCTATCGAGGTGTTGCCGTCCCAAAAAATACGCCCTTAACTATTCAACAAAAATTGTCAGACTACTTTGGCTTACTAAACTCAGATCCAGAGATTAGAAAAAAATTAGAGGATGCAGGATTTGTTATTGTAGATATACCGCTAGCAAAAATACCGGCATTTATGAAAGAGAAAATCCCTCAAGTAATGGGCGATGCTAAAAATGCGGGTATGGTGAAGTAACGGGCGAGAGTTTTATTCTTCTTAAATTAAAAATTTGCTAAAAGAAACTGTAATGGCAATTCTAGTTTAGTGTTACCAACCGATATTATTCTTAGCAATGCACATTAAAAAATTCAATCCTGGGAAGATTTATGAAATATCACCATTGCAAAAGACATAATCATAAAAGCTAGCCCAAGAGACCATACAGGATTGATTTTTGCCAAGTAACCCCCAATTGCTCCACTCAAAACAAATAAGGCAATAGATAGAAACCTTCTGAACCATTTGCCACCTCCACCCCCTCCAACTGTAGATTCGGCAATTAAAGAAGTATAGGTGCCTGTAAATAAGCTAGTAGCAAGATCGGGGATGCCATTTACCCTGACAATGGTCGCCATTGCACCCATGGCCATTGATAGTAGGTTAACCAAGCCATTTCTCATGGGCTCGTGCGTCTCAGGATCCCTCCAAAGAGACAGAATCATTGCGGCGCCAATTAAAAACCACACAAGCCAAAAAGCTTTGCGGGATTTATTACCATCACCACAGAATTTCATCATCTGAGCAGCAATGATGATTCCGATAGTAAAGCCTCCAAAAGCCCGAATGTACTTTAATCCCAATTCAATTGGGTGCCCCTCAGCAAGTGCGATAGCAAACATCAGAAGATTGCCGCTCATCATTGCTGAAAATACCCCATGAAGTCCAACAAAAGAGGTTACATCGACCAGCCCGCAAACACAGGTCAGAAGATAGAGCCCATACTTATGTTCCGGTACTCGCATAAAGCCTAATAATGAAATCAAGGCAGCTTAACTTCTTGCGGCAAGTTCAAAGGATGATTCTATTTAGAAATGATTTTCGACGATCATTTCTGCTTTTGGGATAAAGCCAGGCTTTGGCCATGCTGGTTTATTGCCTTTGCCTATAGCTAACATTGCTGCAATTGCATAGTCTTTAGGCAAATGAATGAGCTCAGCAACCCGATCGAAATCAAATCCAACCATGGGGCAAGAATCATAACCCATGGCTTTTGCAGAAAGCATCATGGTCTGCAGAATGATTCCAGCAGAGCGCATCGCCTCATCTCTTTGGAGTTGGTCTTTTCCTGAATAAAAAGGATTAATCCAAGGAACTAAAATATCTTGCGCATCTTTAGGGGCATTTACCCAGTATCTTGCGGGATCCTTTTCCCAGGCTTTAATATCAACAGTCACTACAAATAGCAAAGATGCCTCAGTGACTTGAGCCTGATTATTCGCCGCTTCACGCAAATTTGATCTTAAGGCCTTATCTGTGACATTAACTAAACGCCAGTGCTGAATGTTGAACGAGGATGGAGCCTGCATTGCCAGATCAAGTAATTGGTCTATCTCTTGTTTGGTAAATTGGTGGTTAGGGTCAAAATGCTTGATGGCCCTGCGTTCACGGATTGCGTCAAATGTATTCATAACTTTCCTTAATGCGATCTAGGTATAGCGATTACTCTTTTACAGGTGGAGTGGCACGATACTGGCCTTGGGAGGCAAGCATCCAGCCGGGATACACTGGGCATGACAAAACATTCAGATACGATTCTAATACCTCTATGCGTCTTAGTACTGAGTCAACTAGAAGCTAAAAGCCCTAATTACGACCCTCAATTCCCTGCAAAAGAGCTGTGTTAAATATAATGGGGTCTTGAATCTGAGGTGCATGCCCAAGATTATCGAACTCTATTAAGGTTGCTTGCGGAATTTTTTTTGCAGCTGCTTTACCTAATTGACTGTAATTACCCAGTAGAGGGCGAATTTCTGTCGGGGCAAAATCCTTGGCAATTGCAGTTGTATCCTTCGTGCCAATTAATAAGAGTGTTGGAACTTTTAATTGTTCAAGCTCATAAAAAATAGGTTGCGTAAAGATCATGTCATAAATTAAAGCTGAATTCCAAGCTACGATTTCACGTCCAGGGCCTTGATACATTCCAGCATACATTTGCACTGGCGCCTCAAACTCTTCTCGCCACTGGCCCACATAGTACGTTGACCTTTCATAATTGCGAACCCTCCCTGCATTTGTACCAAGCTCCCGCTGATACCACTGATCAACCGTGGGGTAAGGAATACCTTTTACCTTCCAATCCTCGAGGCCAACCGGGTTAACCAATACCAATTGCTTTACTTTTTCCGGGTACATTAATGCGTATCTAATTGCTAGCATACCGCCAGTTGAGTGCCCCATCATTACGGCATGACTAACTCCCAAATGATCTAACAACGCTTTGGTGTTAACACCCAATTGTTGGAATGTATATTGATATTTTTCTGGCTTTGTAGATTTACAAAAGCCAATCTGGTCTGGTGCAATTACACGATAACCATGTTCGACTAAAAATTGAGCGGTACCCACCCATGTTGCCGCACAAAAGTTTTTTCCATGCAATAGAACAATGGTTGTGCCATTTTCTGACTTTGGACGAATATCCATATAAGCCATTCGCATATCAACGCCCTGGGACTTGAACTCAAAGTATTCAATGGGATAAGGATAGGAATAGCCCTCTAACTCCGGGCCATAAACAGCATCTACTGGCAATGATTGTGCGCAAGCAATAAAGGGCGTAACAATATTTGCCAAGAAAAGAGTGCTTACCAATAGGAATAATTTCATAAATGCAATTGTAATGAAGGATTTGAAATTGCTTTTACCCATGATCTAAGGCACAACATACCCCTTTAACGCTTAGGTTTAAGTCTATTTAGATAATCTTTTTTATCCTCAGGACCTATATTTCCAGTATCAATGGCACCCCACTTTTGATTTAAAAAGTCACATCTTATGAACTAAGTCAGGACAATAAAACACCAACCGAAGGTGTTTCATTCGAAACATGCAGGCAAACTTACTTAATAGACCACTCTTTGCCATCCACTAGGACATGCTTGTGTCTGTGGGTAGTACAAACCATTTTCTGGACAGTACGCTGCAGTCTGTTGTTGTGGGTAGTAGTGAGCTGCTGGACCATAGTAAATAGGTGCCGGTCTGTAATAAGCATTGGCAACTACTGCCCCTGCAATAGCACCAACCGCAAATGGCGCCCATCCTCCATGCCAACCTCCACCTCCGTAGCCACCTCTCCAGCCGTGAGCACTAGCGCCGGAAGCTACGCTTAATAAAGTAATTGCAGTTAACAGGGAAACAAGTATCTTTTTCATTTTGACCTCTTATTTTTGTACAGAGGTTATTTAGCCCCTTACTTCAATAACGTTTATTAAAAGAGTGGGTTGACTAAGGAAAAACTTAAATTTGAAAAATTAAGCCAGCGAATTAAGCCCTCCACATACCAATCTTTGTAATGGAGAGTTTTCCACCCCCCTTTTTTTATAGAGTTCATGAGCATGCGTGGACAAGTATTGGCTATATTGGGCAGCCAGGAGAGTTCAGTCGTTAAGACCTAAACGCTTTAGAACTGTTGATGAGAGGGGTATAAACAAGATTGGTCTGCCCAGCACGATTCGAACGTGCGGCCTACGCCTTAGAAGGGCGTTGCTCTATCCAGCTGAGCTATGGGCAGATCGGTGCTGGGATTCAAATAGTGACACTTGATAGAGTAAATGGTCGGAGTACAAGGATTCGAACCTTGGACCCCCTGCTCCCAAAGCAGGTGCGCTACCAGGCTGCGCTACACTCCGACGGAATCGATATTCTACACCGAGATGCCCCAGAGTGGCAAATACTGTAATATTAGACCTATGGGCGCCTTATTTTTTAGCAAATCTAGCAAACAATTGAGGGTCTTAATTGCGCTTGGATTTTTACTATTTGGCCTTCTAGGCAATCAGTATCTGGGCTTTATGCACAGCATTGCGCATACGGGCTTTCAGCAATCAAATACGGAACTGAGCTCTACCGATAAGGAGGTCTCTTTCGGTATTTCACATGGTTCGGCGGCTTGCCATTTATTTGACGCACTAACATTGGCTGGTTTTATTGCGCCCAATATTCAATCGTCAGTTAGCACTACCAACTACTCTGAAAATAGTTTTGTTTTTACGAACCTACCTACTGCGCAAGTTTCCAAAGCCTCCTACCAATCAAGGGCACCTCCCATCCCCACTCTTTAATTCGATTGGCTTACCCTTCGGGGTAATGCCATTGTTTATTTCCTCTACTAATGAACTTTAGTAAAGCACAAAGAGCGAATTATGAAATTGAGCGTTACCCATCTACTGGTTTTAGTACCCACACTATGCATTGGTCTTGAGCCTTGCTTTGCTCAACCGGATGAAGATACCAATTCAAGCTTGATCATTGAATCTAATGCCACACAAGAAAATAATCTACTAAGCCCTAGTAAAACGCTTTCTGGTAATGAGCTTCAGAATAAATTAGGAAGCAGTCTTGGCTCAACTCTTGCAAATGAATTGGGTGTATCTGCAACTGGTTTTGGTGCTGGCGCATCCCGTCCAGTGATTCGCGGGCTAGAGGGTGCGCGAGTGCAGATATTGGAAAACGGTTTATCTGTCAGCGATGTATCGAGCATTTCTGCGGATCATGCCACGTCCAACCCCATGCAAAGTACCCGTCAAATTGAAATTTTACGAGGAGCCTCTGCTCTGATGTATGGCTCAGGATCAAGCGGTGGCTTAGTTAATGTCATTAACGATCGCATTGCCACCTCTCTACCTGGAGAAGTCACAGGCGCATTGAACACAAGCTATGAGACGGTTAACCAAGGAAAAACAGCAAGTGCTGTACTAGATACCTCACGCGGCCCTATTGCACTGCACCTTGATACTGCCGTTAGCAATGCCAATGATTACCGAATACCGGGCTATGCAGAACAAGGGGGGCCTAATGCTAACTGGGCTATTAGCCCCGGGATTAGGCAAAACGTTCCCTACTCAGGAAAGCTACCCTTCTCATTTAATAATGAAAATAACTTGGGGCTTGGCGCCTCATACATTGGCGATCAAGGCTATACGGGCGTCTCTCTTCTTAGACTCAATCATGACTATGGAGTCCCTACAGCCGATGGAGGATTTATTCAACAATCGCAAAATCGTTATGACCTTCAACATGAGACTCGGGATCCACTGGATGGATTTACCTCATTTAAATTCAGCTTCTCAAATAGTCGCTATATTCATAATGAGTACGACAGTAATGGAGTTGCGCAAACAAACTGGAAGAATGATGCTGCAGAATTGCGTGCCGTTCTCGATCACCAAGCCTGGATGGGCTGGAAAGGTAGCTTCGGCCTTCAGTCTTCATCCGCCAAACTTACTGCTACCGATATTGCCAGCGGTAATGCAGCGATCGTTCCTCAAACTGTGACAAACTCCAATTCGCTATTTTGGGTCGAGCAAGGTAACTTTGGAAGCTTTAAAAATAGCCTAGGTCTACGTTACAACTATGTAAGCCAAGATCCTAATCAGTCAAGTATCTATGCAGATTCAACAAATAACTATAGGCCTCCAGCCCTTATAAACCGTCAATTTAATTTGAGCTCTTATTCAGCCGGAAGCATTTATGAATTTGCTAAGGGGTATGGTTTAGGAGCAGCCTATACCGTCTCCCAAAGAGCTCCAAGCGCCCCCGAGTTATATGCCTATGGCCCTCATGATGCTACAGCCACTTATATCGTTGGTAACTCAAACCTACAAATTGAGACTTCGCACAATATTGAATTAAGTTTGCAAAAAACAAATGGGCTTCTGCAAGGAAAAGCCAACATCTATCAAAATGAATTTACCAATTACATCTATGGCTTTTATACAAGCAGTACCGCCTCAGGTCCAGGCTATCAAAATTACCCTGTAGTAGTTTCACAGCAAGCCAATGCCATTATTAAAGGCGCAGAAGGTGAACTGACATACAACTGGCAAAAGGGGGGAATTGGGACTAGAATTTTTGGTGATGCCTCGCTTGGAAGCTTTAATAGTGGCGGTAATCTGCCTCTCCAGCCTGCACCACGTATCGGGGCCGAAATTGCTCATCAGCTCAATCAATGGCAAATGAATATAAGCTACATTCATGCATTTCAACAAACGCGTTTGGCGACCTTCGAAATTGGCCCTACACCAAGCTATAACTTACTCAATGCCGGTCTTTCATATACAAAAAAAGTGAACGTAACCAATTGGACTACCTACCTTCGATTAAGCAATCTTCTCAATCAAGATATTCGATATGCCACGACTCCAGAAACAGTTAGGCTATATGCGCCCCAACCCGGTAGGAGTCTAATGGTGGGAGTAAGAGCAGCATTTTAAAAATGGTATTGCAGTAGGTTTACCGTAAAAAATGAATGAGTGCGGCACCAACGCCACCAGACCCAAGAATAATAAAGACAGGATTGATTTTCGTTTTGAGAACAAGGTAGAGTGTGATAATTGCAAGCGCCAGAGTAATGGGACTCACAACGGAGGCCTTACCTACCGCATAAACACCAGATGCCATCAAGCCAATAGAAATAGGTTCCAAGGCATTTTGAATGGATCGCCGCCATGGGCTCTCTCCAAACCGGCTCCATAAGCGGCCAATATAAAAACACAAAATACTGGATGGCAAGAAAAAGGAAATTAAAACAACGCCAGCGCCCAGAAGACCTGCAATCTGATAGCCAATTACCAGCACCATCAACATATTGGGACCCGGTGCTAATTGGCCAAAACTATAAATGTGGACAAATTGAGTATGGTCAATCCCAAACTGCTGGGAAATTAAAGTCTGCATTTCAGGTAAAACAGCAGTGCCACCGCCTACCGCTAGCAAAGAGAGCAAAGCAAAACTTAAAGCAAGCTGAATCAATAGATTCATTTGCTTTTACTCGGCCGATAAAGATACAAAGCCACTGGAGCCATGATTAATAGGACCGGCAGGAGCGATAACTTGGCAATGCTCATCAATAAAAATGTAGCAATAATTAGCAAAAGCGATTTTATTTGATGCCATTGTGCCTCACCAATACGGTACGTAATGGCACCCAATAAGCCAGTAGCCGCTGCCGCAATACCGGCCAAGATGAGGTTAGCCAAGGGATGGTCGGTATTGTTTGCATATAAAAGTCCGATACCCAAAACAAAGAGGGAGCCCGGTAAAATTAAACCTAAGGTCGTAATAATAGCGCCCGCCACACCGCGCAGATGATCGCCAACCAATACCGCCAAATTGACTGAGTTAAGGCCAGGCATGGTTTGGCCGATTGCCAGATAAGCCATGAACTCATCCGGGGTAAGCCATTGACGCCTCTCCACCAAAAGAATGCGCTCGTAGGCAATAATTCCTCCGCCAAAACTGATCGCCCCGATAATTAAAAACTGCACGAAAAGATCAAATAAGGGAGGCGTAATTTTTGAAGGAAGGTCATCCTGTGAAGTTATATTCATTCAGGCTTGCCATAAATTAAAGCGGTTTTGGTGCTACCTATCTCTAACCAGTCAGCCAATTCAAGCTGGAGTTTTTGAAAGAACTTATCAGCCCGCTTATGTGCCTTTGCTTGGGCTCGGTTCTCATCATTGATCCGATACGAAAAAGCCAACTCTCCCACAATTGGATCGCCTACACTTTTCATCCAAATAGCAATATCGCAGTGTGCTTGAACACCATCACCAAATACCAAATTACCAATGGGTAGACAGGCCTCTAGAATCTTATTAGTACTACCGCCCACAATTCGAAGGGGCGATTTCTTGTCAATGGATAAACTTGCAAGCCCTGGGAAAAATTTAATTACGCTACTTAGGGTTCTATCAAAAATATTGTCCAATGGAACCGCATCTAAAATAGCATTATTGGAGTAAATAGATCTTTGGGTCCCAACAGTATCCCCACGCAAAATTTCTTCTTTAAGACGCAGTCTTGATTTCATACTTTTTTTAGGCGTGGGATTAAATTTTGACGCCTCGCTTAAATCATGAGTCCGACATTTTAGTGTTACCTCACACCAATCATCTACCCATACATTTTGACGAGACTCACGTACGCGCAAAATAATATTGCTACGGCGGAAATCTTCTCCAGGGGTATCGTAAAAATAAATATTCCGAAGCCCAGTGGTTGCATTGTCTAGGTGAAAAAATTCGACTTTATTTTTTTTGCAAAATATAAGAATTTGATCACTTAAAGCGGTAATTTTGCTCCGACGATCAAGTCCCCGTGGCTTGATAAGGAGCTTAAACTCCCGATTGGTAATCCCATTGTGCGATTTCATTAGCTTTAGCTCCCAGCATTAGTGGAAGCTTAACATTTTCTAAAAATGCTTAATAGACTTCTGGAACGTACATTTCTAGAGGCACCGGACCTCTTAAGTAGTCTGGATTATGGACTCGGGCTGGCAAAGAAATCATGGGATGATCAATTTCTTTATAGGGAATTTGATCCAATAAATGGGTAATACAGTTTAAACGCGCTTTTTTCTTATCATTTGCAGCCACAACCCACCATGGTGCCTCAGGAATATTGGTGCGCTCGAGCATGGTCTCTTTTGCTTTGGTGTAATCCTCCCATAAGCGACGTGCCTCTAAGTCCATGGGACTCAGCTTCCACTGCTTTAATGGGTCATGAATGCGCATCATAAAGCGGTTATATTGCTCTTCGTCTGAGATAGAGAACCAGTATTTGATCAAGATAATTCCTGAATTGATCATCATTCGCTCAAGATCTGGAACTGTTCTCAAAAACTCCTCGTATTCCTCATCAGTACAAAACCCCATCACCTTCTCAACACCGGCACGGTTATACCAACTACGGTCAAATAAAACGATTTCCCCACCAGCGGGTAATTGAGAAATGTATCTTTGGAAATACCACTGGGTTTTTTCGCGCTCATTGGGTGCCGTCAACGCCACCACTTTGCAAACTCGAGGATTTAATCGCTGCGTAATTCTCTTAATTGCACCGCCTTTACCTGCAGAGTCGCGCCCCTCAAATAAAACCGCTACTTTCAGCTTATTTTCTACGACCCAGTCTTGGAGCTTCACCAGCTCGCCCTGGAGTCTGAACAACTCCTTAAAATAAACCTGTCGCGGAATAACCGATCCACTACCACCATCTGGAGATAGTCGATCATCATCAAGCTCCATCTCAAGCTCTTCATCCATGCTATCCAAGATTTCTTCTTGGGCACGTTTGTACCACTCGGCCATCTCTTTATGTTTTGAACTCATTTTAAATCCTTGGCAACTGATAGCACTTTTTATAATAAGGACATGACACTATTGTTACATATTGATTTTAAATAATAGCGCGAGCAATCGCATCGTGACAATAAACAGCCAACTGCTTTCGATCGGGCGTTGTCTCTAGGGACATAGAAAGCGGCTCCAACAATGTAATCCGAGCCTGTAAATCCCGACTTTTTAGCATGCTGGAAATCGACCCCAATAAACCCATATCCCCTACAAAAGCAGGGATTTCACTTCTCAGCCCAGTTGTTTTGGACACATACTGAATTGCAAGCGGGTATATAGCGACTCTAGAAACTACCGCCGACTCAAATAGGCTATGTTTAAACGGCAATACTAGCCCACCATTAGTTGACGTCCCCTCAGGGAAGATGCAAATCGACTCTGACTGAAGTACACGTGCCATTTCAGCCACAACCCGTCTTGCATCACTAGGGCTTTCTCTGCGAATAAATATCGTACCCAGTTGCCTTGCCATCCAGCCGAAAATTGGCCAGTGCGCCATTTCAGATTTAGCAACAAACCGAATCGGTATAAATGCATTGATTACATGGATGTCAATCCAGGAGATATGGTTAGAAGCTAATAGATACCGATTTTCATGTAGCAAATCTGCCCCATGAACCTGTAGATCAAGTTGAAATATTTCCAAAAGGTATTTAGACCATGCTTGAATTTTCTCAGACTTTTTCTGCCGATCATAAAAAGGAAATAGAAAAGATAAAGTGCATACTCCACAAAAAATATGAATCCATATCTTCATCCATAGCCATATTCGCAAGACTTTGGGGGTTACTTTTTTTGGAGATTGGCTTATTTTATTCATAAATAAACACTAATATAAATCAAGTCATCAAACTGACTTAAAAGTGTCATGAGGATTACATGATAGTTCGGCTTAATACCAACTCATGATGCATTACAGAGCTATTTGGATTTCAGACGTACACCTCGGCACATCAGGGTGTCAGGCTCACTACCTATTGGATTTCCTAAAACATAATGAAGCAGATACCTTTTATCTGGTTGGTGACATTATCGATGGATGGCGACTTAAGCAGTCCTTTTATTGGCCACAATCGCATAACGATGTCGTACAAAAACTACTGCGTAAGGCTCGCAAAGGCACTGAAGTCATATATGTTCCAGGCAACCATGATGAAAGCGCTCGACAGTTTTTTGGCATGTCATTCGGAGATGTAAAGGTAGTGGAGGAAGTAATTCACACTACTTTGGATGGTAAAAAACTCTGGGTTACCCATGGCGACCTTTTTGATGGCGTTATGCAATACGCCAAGTGGCTCGCTTACGTAGGGGATTCACTTTATACCTTTATTTTATATATAAACCGTCACTTTAATAAAGTCAGAGTAAGGATGGGCCTTCAGTATTGGTCCCTTTCCCAGTACCTGAAACATCAAGTAAAGAATGCAGTAAGTTATATCGCGGACTTTGAACACATTATGGCTAGGGAGGCCCGCTTACGTGGCTGTGATGGTGTCGTTTGCGGTCATATTCATAAAGCAGAGATGAGAGAAATCGATGGCCTGCTGTATTGCAATGATGGCGATTGGGTTGAAAGCCTATCCGCTTTAGTTGAAACCAATACTGGCGAACTAAAAATTATTTACTGGACTCACATCAAAGGTGATCCAGTGCAAGCCCCTGAAGTTACATTCCAACCTGCTGTTGAAGCGCTTATATAAGAGGCTGCGTTATGAAAATTATGATCATCACCGATGCATGGGATCCCCAAGTCAATGGCGTTGTTAGAACACTTAAACAAACCCGTGCCGAATTAATTGGGATGGGCCATCAAGTTGAAATGATTACCCCCAATGATTTCACCACTATTCCATGCCCTACTTATCCCGATATCTCCCTTTCAATACTGCCAGGAAAATTGGTTGCTCAGAAAATCAAGGTCTTTGCACCCGATGCCATGCATATTGCTACTGAAGGGCCTTTAGGCTTATCGGCACGTGCATATGCCGTCAAAAATAAATTACCCTTCTCTACGGCCTATCACACCCGCTTCCCAGAATATGTGAAAGCACGTATTGGCATTCCACTGTCTTGGACATATACTTTTTTACGTTGGTTTCATGGTCCCTCTATGGCAGTAATGGCCCCTACTATTGTTGTAAAAAATGATCTAGAGTCTTATGGATTTACCAACGTTGTCCTCTGGTCACGGGGCGTAGATTTGGACATTTTTAAGATGCAAGAATCTAAAACCCTTAACACTGCTCACCCTATATTTTTGTATGTTGGTCGAGTAGCCGTTGAAAAAAATATTAATGCTTTTCTAGAAATCGATTTGCCAGGATCCAAATGGGTAGTTGGTGATGGCCCAGCAATGGCCGGCATTAAAGAAAAATATCCAAATATCAATTATTTAGGCGTACTCCAGCAGCAAGAATTGGCGAAAGTGTATGCAGCAGCCGATGTCTTTGTATTTCCGAGCAAAACAGATACCTTTGGGCTGGTCTTACTAGAGGCAATGGCGTGCGGTACACCAGTAGCGGCTTACCCTGTCACGGGTCCAATTGATGTGCTTGGTAACTCACCAGCCGGAGCAATGAATGAGGACTTACGTGAAGCCTGCATGCAAGCCCTAAAGATTCCTCGTGAGGTAGCGCGCGCTCATGCTGAAAAATTCTCCTGGAGAGCGGCATCTGAACAATTTGCCAACCACTTAAAGCCAGTTCAATCCACAGAAGTACACATTACTGCTTTAGCATAGGGCTTTACTTTGACATCTCCGTACAACATTAACCAAAATCCACATAAAGGCAATCGTGGGCTCACTAGGGCCTGGCATGCTGCCAAGAATTCCTGGTGTGGCATTGTGTATGCCTATCAAGAAGAGAGCGCCTTTAGACAGGAGTTAACACTTCTGGCTTTACTTACTCCGGTAGCACTGTTTTTGCATATAAGCCCCTTAGAAAAAGCAGTTTTAATTACATCGCTCGTAATGGTTCTCGCAGTGGAGTTATTAAATTCAAGCGTTGAGGCTGCTATTGATCGCATTTCTTTTGAGCACCACGACCTCTCCAAAAGAGCAAAAGATTTTGGCTCAGCAGCTGTCATGCTGACACTTCTGGCGGCAGCAATGCTTTGGGCCACGATCTGCGCCCCACTTGTCATCAATTCGTAATACAAGACTCTTACGATAAACCCATATAAACAAGGATATCTATGTCAGACATTCCAAATCCACTAGCCGCATTCGATATTTTTAATTCTCGCTTTGAAGGCAAGCCAAAAAAGAATAAAAAAAGTAAAACTGAGGCTTTCAAGAAATTATTTTCCAAAAAAATTGCTAAAAAACTCTTTGGGAAGCGATTTGCCACTAAAGCACGTACAGAGCTAGTTATGCAAGAACCTATTGCCGTTGAAAAGCAGATTGGTAAAATCAAGAAACCTGCTTTTACGATTTCTTGGGCAAGTAATACGGATGAAATTAAGGAAGCGCAGCGTTTGCGATACAGGGTATTTGCAGATGAAATGGGGGCTCAGTTGCCCGCCAATGCTGAAGGCTTAGATGTTGATGAATTCGATGCTTATTGCGATCATTTACTCATTCGTGATCAAGAATCCCTGGAAGTTGTTGGTACCTACAGAGTGTTGCCCCCACATAAAGCTGCAGAAATTGGTCGCCTTTATTCCGACTCTGAATTTGATCTCTCTCGTTTAAATCATCTTCGCCCTAAGCTTGTTGAGCTTGGTAGATCCTGTGTTCACGCAGATTTTCGCTCTGGTGCAGTCATCATGGCCCTATGGAGTGGTCTTGCGCACTATATGCAAAAGCATAACTATGAAATCATGCTTGGTTGCGCGAGCATTCCAATGGCTGATGGCGGGCATTTTGCAGCCAGTCTTTACAACTCTTTAAGTAATGAGCAAATGGCGCCAGTTGAAAGCCATGCTTTCCCTCGCCTCCCACTGCCTTTAGATCGCTTAAATGGTGGATTAGCTGTTGAGCCTCCACCATTAATAAAAGGTTACCTAAAAATTGGAGCGAAGATTTGTAGCGCCCCTGCCTGGGATCCTGATTTCAATACTGCAGACGTCTTAACAATGTTGCGCTTATCAGAAATTAATCCCCGTTACGCAAAGCACTTTTTTAGTCAATAGGACTGTCTGAAGTCTGAGAAGGGTTCAGTGAATTATTTCAAACTCAGAGAATAAGGTCGGCCGATACGCTCCCATTCGGCTGCTTCTTTTTGTAGACTAAATTCAGTGAGCGGGTGTGCTTTAACCCATTCTTTAGATAGGCTAACCAAATACGCACCATTAAACTCCGAAACCTTTACTTTCGGCAAGTTCGCATCACTTCTACCGCGACAAAGTACCTGAGCCAGACGTAAACAAAACAGCATCCGCCAATCATAGAACCCGGTATTGTTAGCAAGCTTACCTAGCTTACCTGCATGGCCAATCAGTAAAGCTGCCAGACGAGCCTGATCGTTTTTTGAAAAGCCGGGCATATCTGCGTTACCAGCGATATAAGCAGAATGTTTGTGATATCCGTTATGCGAAATTGATAAGCCGATTTCATGTAGGTTGGCGGCCCACTGGAGCAGGGCAATATTGTCAGCCCTGTTTTCTATATCAGGTTTAGGCAATTGCGCCAAAAACTCTGCAGCTTTATTCCCCACTCTTTTAGCCTGCTCTCTATCTACCGTATAACGTTGCATGAACTGCTCAACGGTAACAAAACGCATATCGTCATGCTGAGAGCGCCCCAGCAAGTCATATAGGACACCAATTCGCAATGCTGCGTCGGTAACTTCCATGCTCTCAATGCCCAGTTCATCAAAAACCGCAATCATAATTGCCAGGCCTCCAGGCCAAACGGCTCGTCGATCATCCTTTAAGCCGAGCAACTCCACCTGATTGACATGTTCATGCTTGAGAAGTTCCTTTTTCATCGCCCTCAAGCCATCACGCGTAATCAGACCGCTAGACCCATTTACACGGCCCATAGTTAGCCCATCAGATAACCCATTAAAGTTATTTTCAGCGATAATTTCCGCCAAGGCACGCGCGGTACCGGATGACCCGATGACCTGCTTCCAACCACTATTCAGATAAGCACCAGCAATTACCTGAATTTCTCGACGAGCTGCAAACTCAGCCTCCTTAAAGGCATGAGCATCAATATTACCCTTGGGGAAAAATTGCAAGCTATGAGAAACGCAGCCGATATATAAACTCTCCATCAACTTCGGCTCATAGCCCTTGCCGATAATAAGCTCAGTTGAACCTCCCCCAATATCAACCACTAGTCGATTACCCTGGACGGCAGGCACCTCATGGGCGGCACCAATATAAATTAAGCGAGCCTCTTCAACTCCAGCAATAATTTCGATTGGGAAACCAAGAGCCTCTTCAGCATCCCGTATAAAGTTGGACGCATTTTTTGCAACACGTAGCGTATTGGTTGCTACTGCACGGACCCTAGCTGGATCAAAACCCTGAATACGCTCCCCAAAACGGCGTATCGCAGTTAAACCTCGCTGGTAGGCATCATTGCCAAGCAATTTATTATCAGTAAGACCACCGGCCAAACGCACGGTTTCTCGCAAGGTGTCAATTGGACGTATTTGCATGCCAGAAGGACTGTTCACTACTTGAGCAACTAACATCCGAAAGCTATTAGAGCCTAAATCAACGGCAGCCACTAAGTCCGATGAGTTTTTTCCAGATACGTCTTTAAAGAAGGCCAAGATATTTCCAATAGCATTACAAAATAAATGAATGTGTCTATTTTATGAAAATATCGTGACACATTCGTGAACCCACACTCTAGTCTACTGGTAAATGGTTAGGCCGCTAAATTTTGCTCCGAACTAGAACAATCAATGCTCCCAAAACTACAGAAGATACAGCAGTCACCAGACTTTGGCTTCAAAATTACACTGCAAGATGGGCAACGATATAGGTGCTGAGAAGATCCACGAGGAATCTCGAGCGTCTCATGCCCCAAACAATGGGGGCATGTAATGGTAGAGTGCTGATGATTGGATGAAGTGTTCACAGGCGAATAGTGAACTTCTAATGTTTCAAAATGAAGACATTCAACCTTAGTGAGTCTGACGACTAATTTTTAATCGGTAGTACTTGGACTCCAAAAGGCCTGATTAACAAACTCCATTCCAGCAATATATGCGATTAAGGCATCCATTTGCTTGCCCTCTACTGCTGAATCTGTCAATACTGCCTGAATTTCAACCTCATCACTACCAAACTGGTGTACCTCAATATCCTGCGTTTGATAACCCGCCGTCTCAAGAATCTCAATAAAACGTTTTAATGCCATTTTTTGAGAATGCTTGGGAGTAATAATGTACACAGAGTTAGTCACCTCCACGGAAACACTATCCAAGGGCTGTCTATTAATAAGCCTTACAACAGGGCGTAATAGCGTATTTGCCGCCAAAACAAATAAGGTTGCCAAGCCTGCTTCTAGAATCAAATCAGCTCCAGCACAAGCACCTACCGCACCAGAACCCCATAGGGTGGCTGCAGTATTAATGCCACGAACATTGCCCTCTTCCCGCATGATCACGCCAGCACCTAAAAAACCAATCCCTGAAACTACATAAGCCATAACATGAATAGCGCCATCATGACCGGCTAACCGATTGGCAGCGTCGACAAAAATAGCAGCCCCAATAGCGACCAAAATGTTAGTTCTTAATCCAGCAGTTCTCTGACGGTACTGTCGCTCAAGCCCAATCAAGCCACCAAAAATAAAAGCGGTCAAAAGGCTTATGGCGGTATCCGCCAAAGAGACTAAGTTAATATTATTTAATGATTCCATACGCCCTACTAGCCTACTATTACCGGCCAAGACCTAGGGACTCAACCATTACCCTAAAGACCTCAGTATTGTCCATAAAGCCGTGAAATTGCTCGGAGCCAGGGCCTATGGCATTTAACACGGCATCATCAGCAGTATGCACCCCCGACTCCTGGTTGGACGGTAAATTACCGCCCACATGGATGGCATCCTCTTGTAACTGAATGTATTTTGGGTTTGCAACAAATTGACCATCCTCACCTTTAACTGCAGGTATAAAAGTGCCATCCAACTTGGGGTGAAGAGTTTCATAGTGATCGGGGTAATTGCCGTAGAAAAATGCCAGCCGCTTAGATACATCAATCTTGTTTGGATAACCATCGACATTGGCCTTGGGATAATTGGGATAACCAGCATCGGCGTAAACGCCCACCTTTTCCCTCAGCGGGCCTGGTTTAGCATCATTAACGACACCATTAATAGAACCGCTGTGGGTATGGTCAGGGGTGACGATAATTAAAGTATCTGGGTGTATTTTTGCAAAATTCTTGGCAATATCCACTGCATTACTCAGCATAATAGTGTCAAATGCTGCTCGCTCCCAATCGAGTGGATGGTTAAATTTGTCTATTAGCGCAGCTTCTACCATTAAAAAGAATCCATTGGGATTTTTGGATAGCATCTCAATTGCTGATCGGGTCATATCCGTTAAATCAGGCTGATTGGGGTACTGCTCAACTGTATTTTTTTTCAGAAACAAACGATCGAGAGACCCATCCATGTTGTCCGGATGAAAGACTCCAAAAAGTTTTCTAGTATCTGCCGCATGCGTTGCATTAGCTAGCTCTTCTTTAGTAAATACTAATTGGTAACCATCCCTTTTAAATTCTTCTATTAGATTAATCTCATCCTTGCGCTTAGATCCTTTTGTGGATTGAGGGTAGAAATAAGCGGATCCCCCTCCTAAAATCACTTCCGCCCCACTGGCTAGTAATTGCTCAGCAATATAAGGCTTATCGGCACGGCGACGTGTATGAGAAACCATTGCCCCGGGAGTGGCATCTTCCAACTCTGCATCCGACACAATGCCTACAGACATCTTGGTCTTGCGTTTGATCAACTCTGCAATAGTTTCCACTTTAGGATGAGAGAGATTATCGGTAGCTCTTGAAACATAAACTCCCATAGCATTGACTGCAGTCTTATGGCCTGTTGTGTAAGCACTCATGGAGTTGGCGGAGTCAGTGATCAATGAATCAGACCCAGATGTACCAATGAGGGCCATATTAGGCATATCGTCAAAAGAAAGCTTGCCTTGATATTTGCCTTCAGAAATACCTTTAGATAAAACACGCGCTGCAGTTCGGTTAGCGATAGTCATACCATCACCAATAAAGAAGATTACATTCTTAACCTTTCTAGGGCCAGTAGAATAAACATCCCAGACTACCTCTAGACTGGTTTGCGGTGCCTGAACGATTAAGCTATATTTGCCAGCTTTGTTTAATTGCACATCTCGATAAATGATGGAGCTGCCTTTGCCTGCTTCATTGGCAATAAAGATTGGCTGCACTTTAACAATCTTAATAATCGGTTCAGCGTTCAGTTGAATCTTGATATCTTCTAAATTGACTGCCTGATCAAGCTCAATCTTGATGTCAAATTTTGATCCAGCTAAAATCGCGGCATTCTGAATAGGATAAAGTGCTGCAGCGCAGAGCCAGCCTGTTTGAAATAGAAAAAAACAAAGGGCAGCTAATCGAGTTAAGTTCAATGTGGTCATGGCCATCGCTAAGAAAGAGGTTAGAGAGATCGAACGTGTAATATCGCCAAACCTCATGACACTAGCGTGACAAAATATCTTGAACTTAACCACCAAGACATCACTAAGCTTATTTCAGCGTTTTCTTATTGGCTACATTAATCTGGCCACTTTTTACTGCGCTGCAAAAAACTTCATAATCCTCTTGATTTTGTTTGGCATAGGATTTTGCAAAAGTATATAAGGCCTCATCGAGTTCTTTTGATTGACCGCAGTACCCACAAATCATTGCCGCATCACCAGAACGCGCATGCCCAAGAGCCAGTGCCCAGCCAAATAGCTTGGCGTAATCAGGAAAATTATTAAGAGAAACGCCACCAGGACCAACTTCAATTCCCCCCTTCATATCCCGCAACTGACGCAGATAGAAGCCCTGAGTCTTTTCGATATCAAAATCCATGCCACCATAATTTAAGAAGATATCTGGTGCGCCTTGTAATAATCGTTGGCCAGCAACAACGCGGTGGCCCATATTCTTGTAAACCGATTTTCCCAAATAGGGAGACAAAACAGACTCCTGAGCTTCCTTATATTGCAAAAACAGTGGGTCATTTGCACTATCACCAACGAAATATAGAACCATGCAGTTGGTTCCAACACTACCAACGCCAACCACTTTTCTGGCGAAATCTTGCAGAGTGTAGCGTTGAAAGAGGACCTGACGATCAGCCAGCAAGGTGCTGCCGTAATTAATAAGCGCTCTATTAATGAGCTCAATTAACGATGGGCCGCTTTCGGTCTTAGAAAAATGCTCAATTAAAGGTGGCCTGTTAATTATTTTGCGATTTTTGCCCACCAAAGTCGTGAGTTTTTGAAGTACCTGAACATTGCTCTGGCCTTTTGAGTCCCTCAAAAACATGTCCAACTTTTTTTGATGCGCTTTATTAAAGTGTTTGCGGATATCCTTCTCGCCAATAAATTGCTGAGCCAATTCAAGATAGGGCATTTGGGCATATTGAGTCATCCTCTTTTGATATTCGGAGGTAATGCGATAGACCAGCTTCCTACCCAAAGGCTCGCTGCCACCAAGCGCTTTCCAAGCGACCAATGCGCTAGTAACTAGGCGCTTCATATCCCACTCCCAGCTACCAGGTAGTGTTTCATCAAAATCATTAATCCCGAAAACGAGGCGGTGCTCTGCGGTACCAAATAAACCAAAGTTCGATACATGCATATCACCGCAAAGTTGAACGGTAATATTGCTTGTGGGTTGATTGGCCAAGTCCTGAGCCATGATAGCGGCACCACCACGATAAAAAGCAAAGGGGGATTGAAGCATTCGCTCATAACGGATGGGAATCAAAGATTTAATTCGTAGCTTTGCCTGCTTTTCGAGAATCTCAATGGGGCCAACCCGATTCTTTGGCGGCGTATAGATGCCTTGGTCTATAAATCCTACCGACTTGCGCAATGCTTTGCCATCGGCCATACGCTTTTTAATACTGGGACGGGGGTCCTTAAAAGACTCGACAGAATTAAGAAGCGCAACCCGTGTGTATTTTTTATTTTTTGCTTGCGCTTGAGGTGGCTTTTTAACTATTGACATTTCCGCTCCACTGAAGATATTCCCCACATTATTGCAGGTGTTCAGCTCTCCGAATGAGCGCTTATTGGCCGAACTTAATTCGATGGTGAATACTTTGCAGCCGCTCTCTTACCTCTAGGCGGTCCAGTTTTTCAATGGGTAAATCCAATAATAGCTCGATCCGATTGCGCAAACCCATTTCTACCTGCTTAAAAGCATGCATCATAGCTTCTTCGCCAGAATCAACTGCAGCAGGATCGGGAAAGCCCCAATGAGCCGTAGATGGGTGCCCTGGCCAATAAGGACACTGCTCTCCTAACGCTGAATCGCAAAGGGTGATAATAAAATCCATCTTTGGGGCGCCGTCTTTGCCATACTCATCCCAACTCTTACTTCTCAGTAGCTCGATGGGGTAGCCCATATTCTTAATAAGATTAATAGCAATAGGATGCACCCTGCCAACGGGCCTTGCGCCTGCGGAATACCCAATAAACCGGCCATGACTAAGATTAGTTGCCAGCGCTTCAGCAAGAATGGATCTGGCTGAATTTCCAGTGCAAAGAAAAAGGATGTTGTACGGGTGACTCATAAAATAGGAGAGTTAAATAATTTCGTCAAGTTTTAGGGCGTATTTTCCATCAACCAAAAATGGATTTAGCTTAGACTTTAAGTTTGACCTAGCTTGAACTGCCTGCTCTTTTATATCAAACTCTTCAATGACACGCAATGCCTCTTGCTTTCGAAATAAATTCGCTAAATTGGTCTTAAGTAAACTATCCATAATATTTGGCCTTTAAATGGAAAAAGCAAGATAACACTAGAATTTTATAAATTTAATATTTCAATATGGTTAAGGTTAAAGAAAAAAACCCAGACTATGCTGGGCTAAAATATTGTGCACCGCTCTTTATCTTGGTTAAATAGCTAACTTTAACCAATCTAATGTAAATACCTTTCATGACTGCAGCATGACAAGCTATATTTACTTTGGTTTGTCACATTATTGACGTAAATTAAGGCCTTATACAGGGGATTTTTATGAGTAATGCGGCTTATCCTACTTCTATTAACTTACCCCCCCTACCCTTTAAATGCATTTGAACTCTCAAACTCACATTATTTTTTACCTAGAGGATTTAAATGCGCACTATAAGCAATAGCCTCCCCAGAACCGTCCTTGTATTAGCAGTCTATTGCCTCTTCATGTGCGACGCAGTTGCTGGATCCTTTAAGTTCATTGCTTTCGGGGACATGCCCTATTCACAACCGAGTGATTTCCCGCGACTTGAGCGCTTGATTGACACCATTAATGCTGATAAGCCTGCATTTAGTATTTTTTTGGGGGACACCAAGTCTGGTGAATCCCCATGCACCAACGAACATGTTCAAAGAATGACGGAATATTTTAATTCGTTTAAAACACCGTTAATTTATAGTATCGGCGACAACGAATGGACAGACTGCCATCGAGCCATGGCTGGTGCCTACAACCCCCTAGAGCGCCTATCTTATATAAGAGAAAACCAATTTTCAAATAATCAAAGTTTTGGTAAATCTAAACTTACCTTAGTTCGACAAGCGGATGTCATGCCTAAATTCTCTAAATATGTAGAGAATGCATTGTGGGTGAAAGGTAAATTCTTATTTGTTAGCCTACACATACCAGGCTCAAACAATAATCTGGGTCGCAATCAGGAATCAGATGAGGAATACTCATTGCGCAACGAAGCAAATTTAGCTTGGATAAAAAATGCATTCGAGCTCTCAGCGGAAAAGGGCTATGCGGCTATTGTCTTTGCATTTCAGGCGGATATATTCTATTCGCCAGAGTTTGCAACTGACTCTAACAGTGGCTATAGGGACACGATTGCGCAATTTCGAGCGCTCTCTGAAAAAGTATCCACACCTATTCTCTTAGTTCATGGGGATAGCCATAGACTTAAAATTGACCAACCTCTTTATGGCAGTAATAAGAAAATTATTGAAACGGTCTATAGACTTGAAGTTATGGGTGCAGACGAAATGCAAGCAGTAGAAATTGAGGTCGATGACCATGTCTCGAGCCCCTTCAGCTTTCGACCCCTGCTAATTCCTGAAAATATCCTCAAAGTCAATTAGTAAAAGGCCTTAGCCTGAGCCCGTTGCCTTAACTACCCTTCACCTCACCCTTATCGCCAATCCATTTTATCTTTTGTGACTCAAGAATCCCTACTTCCCTTCCCCATTAATGGTGTTGTATTTGCCTGGTCAATGTCGACATCTGGTGTAAACCGGGAAATACCACTTGTAGAAATTGCGCAATCCCTTGAAGATCCCAATCTCTCAATTTGGTTACACCTTAACCTAGCTAATTCCCAAGTTCAGCGCTGGCTAGAAAAAACCAACCTAGTTCCAGAGCGTGTAGTAGAAATGATTGAAGAAGGCGTTACCCGTAGCCGCCTTGAGCGGATTGAAAAGCTGGATGATTGCCTATTAATGGTGATGAATGACTTTCATCAAGAGTTTGGTGAAAAAGATGGGGACGCCAGCCTAGGAACTCTATGGGCAATTCTGACGCCACGCCTCATGATCTCCCTGCGAAATCACCCCCTGAGAACAACAGATACATTGCGCTTTGACTTAAGAAATGGTCAACTCAATCCATGCTCAACGATTGAATTGTTTCATGAGCTGATTGATTTGCGGGCCGAATATTTAAGAAGTCTGCTGATGCGCTTATCTGAAACAATGGATGACTTAGAAGAAATTCTCCTTAAGGGCAAGGATTTACCAGAACATGAAAATTTAGGGCGCATCCGAATTCAATGTAGCCGACTTAGACGACAGTTCGCCCCTGAACTCATTGCCTTACATCGCCTGCAAAAGCGCTTGCCTTACTGGTTTTCAGAAGATGATAAATTGCGTTTAAATGATGATTTAGATTTAATGTCATTTTTAACTCAGGAAATCTCAAATCTATATGATCGAGCCAAGATTTTGCAAGATGAGCAAGCGGCTCATGTAGCTGAATTTAATGCCCGAAATTTACAGGTATTGTCCGTAATGACCGTGATCTTTTTACCTATGACCTTATTAACTGGAATCATGGGTATGAACATGGAAGATCTACCCGGCTTAAAAGAATCTTTTTATATCGTTATGACATTAATGGGGGCCGCTGGTGCTGCCGTTTACGCATCCCTTAAATATAAAAAAATCATTTGAACTAAGCTTTTAAGTATGCTCACCCATCTAAAATGGGTGGGTACTTCTTGCCTGGCTTGAGATACACTCCATCTGAGAATCTACAAAATCACCTTTAGGAACATATGGAATACTGGGATCTTTATGGGGATATGGCTACCCGTCTTTTTCTGGCCCTATTAACAGGCACCATTTTGGGCTTAAACCGCTGGTTACACCACAAATCTGCCGGCATGAGGACACATTCGTTGGTAGCCATTGGATCGGCGACCTCCGTAATGTCATTGGGAGGCTTAGGTGCTATAGATCCACAAGCACTAAGCCACGTTTTACAAGGGCTGATTACTGGGTTAGGGTTTTTAGGCGCAGGGGTCATTATTCGCGAGCGAAGTACTCAGCGGATTCATGGCCTAACTACAGCTGCAAGCATCTGGTCTTGCGCCTTAATTGCAGCAGCCTTTGGAGCAGGTCAGCTTGTTTTAGGCAGTCTAGCCCTATTAGCCATAGTGGTCACCCTGATGCTTGGGGGTCCTTTAGAGCAGATAGTCAGAAAACTTACTGGTATCAAACGTACCTCGGAACTGACCACAGACCCTGAGGAATAAATCATAAATAGCAAAAAGAGGCATTTGTCATATGCTTTTGATACTATTCGTAATTATTAGAACTTTATTCGGGTCTCCATGAGCAAATACCAATATGAAGATGCTGTAAAACAGCTTCAAGAATCTGGAGCAATCCGCTTGCAGGACTTTAAGAACTTACCTTACGAGGATCTCAACGAA
>Ga0364886_10046_pt1 | contig 78548 bp, 85 predicted proteins | sample ExccelJu500001D3_4_FD_206926 | JGI IMG/M metagenome (GOLD analysis project Ga0364886, IMG submission 206926) | Enriched cells from Trout Bog Lake Hypolimnion, Wisconsin, USA - BchlTB.July23.5000.01.D3 | ecosystem: Environmental > Aquatic > Freshwater > Lake > Hypolimnion/Profundal zone | place... | reverse complement strand
TTCATAAGCTGTATTGATGGCCTCTTTCACCATCATGGCTGTCAGCAATGGCATATCAGCAATGCCCTTTGCAATGGTTTTTACTTCTCTCAATAAATCTGCCTGAGGAAAGATGCGAGATACCAAGCCAGAGCGTTCAGCTTCAGCAGCATCCATCATGCGACCCGTAAGCGCTAAATCCATTGCTTTCGCTTTAGAAACTGCCCGCGGCAATCGCTGTGTACCACCCGCACCAGGAATAATTCCCAACTTCACTTCAGGTTGAGCAAACTTTGCATTATCAGCAGCCATAATGGTGTCGCACATCATGGCCAACTCACATCCGCCCCCCAAGGCATAACCTGATACCGCTGCAATGACTGGCTTGCGCACTTTTTTTATCTGCTCCCAATTGCGCGTAATAAAGTCTGTGCGGTACGCATCCTTAAATTCATATTGGGCCATGGAAGCGATGTCCGCACCAGCAGCAAAGGCTTTCTCGCTGCCGGTCACAATAATGCAACCAATGTTGTCATCAGCATCAAAGGCTAACAATGCAACGCCTAGTTCATCCATTAATTCATCATTAAGGGCATTGAGTACTTGGGGGCGATTTAAAGTAATCACGGCAACCTTACCGTCTACTTCAGTCAAAATAGTGTTGTAGCTCATAAATCCCTTTCAAATCTTACTTCGATCAGCGTGGTAGCAATACCCACATCTTGCCATTTTGTTTCATCCGTCCAGCCAATTCCCCAGCCGAATCTCCAGAGCCCCAGTAGTAATCAGCCCGTACACCGCCCACAATTGCCTTGCCCGTATCCTGAGCCATCACCAGCGTTTGGAGCGGCTGGTTACTCAACGGCTTAGTCGTAGCTAAAAATACTGGCGCCCCCAGGGGAAGGGCCTGAAGGTCAACCGCAATACTTCGTTCGCTCGTTAATGGCACGCCCAAAGCTCCATTAGGACCTAGGTCTGAACTGACATTACCCGACAACTCTTTAAAGAAAACAAAACGGGGGTTGGCATTGAGCATTTCAGTCACCTGACTAGGATTGCGTTTTGCCCACTGTGAGATACCTTGCATAGTGGCTTCGCTACGATTAATTTCCTTGCGATCTAGCAACCACTGAGCAAACGATTTAAAAGGTTGGTCATTGGTACCGGCATAACCCAAGCGCAATACACGTCCATCCTCAAGGCGAATTTTTCCCGAACCCTGAATCTGCATAAAGGCAGCGGCTACGGGATCCTGAACCCAGGCAATCTCTAAGCCGTGAAGTGCTCCTGAGCTAATGAGTTCAGAGCGAGATGGAGCTGGCATTGGCTTAGATTTTTTCCAAGCATTGGGATAGGCATATAGAGGCACAGAATAGGCGCCAGTTTTTGTTTGGGAACCATTCATCACAGGCTCGTAGTAGCCAGTAATTAAACCTGACTCACTTCCTGAGCTATTGCGGATTTCAAAGGCCTGAAGGTTGTTCTCAAAATATTGGCGAATAGCTTGACCATCTTTGGGTGAGACAGTACTGGTTTTGACACAGACTGCTTGCCAATCAATCTCACTATTTCTTTTTCTGAAAGCATCACAGCTTTTTAGCCATGCAGGCCAGGCTTGAGAAAGATCGTCTTCCTGCCACCCCGGCAAGGCCTGCCAGGAAACCGCGCTAAAGCTGGCAATAGAGGATCTATAAGAGGCGGGCATACCTCCACCGGATCGGTAAGCTGGACCCCGGGTTGGCGGGGTTGAACAAGCCACCATTAAACAAGTCATAGTGATAACGAATACACTGAACCAAGCTTTTCGCCCAATAGATGTAGTCAACCCTGTGAATTTAGAAATCATGATTGCCAATTTACTCGATGAATACCCAATGATCCTATTTGTATTGGAGGGTGGTATTGCGTTAGCACTCCTCCTGTTCATTGTTCTATGGACTGGCAAAGGGAAAAAGTAAGCTTAAATCGCGTGCATGTTCATTAATGCAGTGTTCTGGGCATAACCAAGGCAAATTCAGGAATCTGCGCCTGAAAAAATTGAGCGTCCTCAGTAACGCAGAAGTATTCCCCGCGCATAGTTCCTACAGGAGTGGGTAAGGTAGCCCAACTAGTGTATTCAAAATGCTCACCAGCTCGTAACAAAGGTTGCTGACCAACCACCCCTAATCCCCGCACTTCCTGGACATCGTTATCCCCGTCTGTAATGAACCAATGCCGGGCAATCAGCTGCACACTACTCGCCCCAGCATTACGAATGGTGATGGTATAGGCGAAGGCAAATTGGCGGTTATCGGGGTCGGACTGTTCAGGCAAATACTGGGATTTGACTGTAATGTTGATTTCATGAGGATTCATGCTCGAATTCTGCTCCATCCTAGAGTCAACTGCAAGCTAGAATCTAGGGATGGATAGCCAGAAATTGCCCCTCGACCCCCAGTTTATTATTGCCCCCTCTATTTTGTCGGCCGACTTCGCCTGCCTTGGCAAGGAAGTTCAAGACGTTTTAGCCGCTGGAGCCGACTGGATTCACTTTGATGTCATGGACAACCACTATGTGCCCAATCTGACGATTGGCCCTCTCGTGTGTGAGGCTATTCGCCCTTATGCAATGAAAAATGGCAAACCGGCCATGATTGACGTGCACCTCATGGTTGAGCCAGTAGATCGCTTAGTTCCTGATTTTGCAAAAGCTGGGGCTAGCCTGATTAGTTTTCATCCCGAGGCAAGTCCGCATGTGAACCGCACACTTAATCTCATTCGCGATCAAGGTTGTCAGGCTGGCTTAGTTTTGAATCCAGCGACTCCATTAGATCACCTTGATCACACCCTAGAGTTACTCGACTTAGTGCTGCTAATGTCCGTAAATCCTGGATTTGGTGGTCAATCCTTTATTCCCAGTACGCTCACAAAAATTGCTCAAGTTCGCGCTCGCTTAGATCGGCATCAAGAACAGACGGGGCACCACATTCGCCTTGAAGTAGATGGTGGAATCAAGGTCGACAATATCGCAGATGTAGCCAAAGCTGGCGCAGATGCCTTTGTTGCCGGTTCAGCAATTTTTGGCAAAGAAAATTATGCTGCCGTGATTGATGCGATGCGGACAGAATTAGCGAAGTCGAGAAGAGTCTGATGGAGCGCGAAGAATTTCATGCCCTAGGTCAACAGGGTTTTAATCGTATCCCACTGGTGAAAGAGGTTTTAGCAGACCTAGAAACACCGCTCTCCCTCTATGTCAAGCTGACCCAAGGGCTTGGCCAAAAAAATACTTACTTACTTGAATCAGTCTTAGGTGGAGAGCGCTTTGGTCGTTTCTCCTTTATTGGTTTGCCTGCAAAAACGATATTGAGGACGGCGGGCACGCCGAGCGCCCCGCTGACAGAAGTCTTAACCGATGACATAGTGGTTGAAAGCAATCGCGATAATCCACTCGATTTTGTTGATGCTTATTTCAAGCGTTTTAAGGTCGCCTTGCAACCTGGTCTGCCCCGATTTTGTGGTGGCCTTGCTGGCTACTTTGGTTATGACACTGTTCGCTATATTGAATCTCGCTTAGCTAAACATAGCCTGCCCGATGAATTGGGTGTGCCCGATATTCAGCTGATGCTGACTGAAGAATTGGCCGTGATTGATAACGTAGCGGGCCGCATTTATTTAATTGTCTATGCAGACCCCAGCATTGCGAATAGTTTTGAAACAGGCCAAGCCAGATTAAAAGAGCTGCTCGCCTACCTGCATCAGCCAGTCAGCATGCCCGCCTCACTACCCAGCGCCAAAACAGAGCTCATCCGCCAATTTAAAGCGGAAGATTTTGAAAATGCTGTGCGCAAGACCAAGGAATATATTTTGGCCGGTGATTGTATGCAGGTCGTGATCGGTCAACGCATCAGCAAGCCATTTACCGATTCTCCTTTATCTCTTTACAGGGCGTTACGCTCATTAAATCCCTCGCCTTATATGTATTTCTATGACTTTGGCGACCTTCAAGTCGTTGGATCTTCTCCAGAGATTTTGGTCCGTCAAGAAAAGCGTGAGTCTGAAAAAATCGTGACTATCCGCCCATTGGCGGGTACTCGACCACGTGGTGGAACGCCCGAAGAAGACGATCGTCTTGCCAAAGAACTGCTCGCTGACCCAAAAGAAATTGCAGAGCATGTCATGTTGATTGATCTGGCTCGAAATGATGTGGGCCGTATAGCCAAAACGGGGTCTGTTAAGGTGACCGATTCCATGTCCATTGAAAAGTATTCCCATGTGCAGCACATCGTGAGTTCCGTAGAAGGCGAGCTACTCGACGATATGAGCAATATGGATGTTCTTCGGGCAACTTTTCCTGCCGGCACGTTATCAGGCGCCCCAAAAATTCGGGCCATGGAAATTATTGATGAGATGGAAATTGTAAAACGGGGTGTTTATGGTGGCGCAGTAGGTTACCTCTCGTTTTCCGGTGATATGGATGTGGCGATTGCCATTCGTACTGGTGTCATTCGTGAAGGCGTCTTGCATTCACAAGCAGGCGCTGGGGTAGTCGCAGACTCAGACCCTACCGCTGAATGGAAAGAAACAGAAGCAAAAGCCCGCGCAGTATTAATGGCAGCTGATTTAGTACAAGGAGGACTCGATGCTCCTCATGATTGATAACTATGATTCGTTTACTTACAACTTAGTGCAGTACTTTGCTGAACTTGGTGAGGATGTAAAAGTATTTCGAAATGATGAAATTACCGTGGAAGAGATTGTGAAATTAAATCCTGCGCGCATCTGTATTTCGCCAGGACCTTGTAGTCCTGCTGAAGCGGGCATCTCGGTTGAGACCATTAAACGATATGCAGGTCAAATTCCAATTCTGGGAGTGTGCTTAGGGCACCAAGCTATTGGTGAAGCCTTCGGCGGACACATTATTCGAGCCCAAAAGGTTATGCACGGTAAAACTGATGACATTCACCATACCGGCATCGGCGTCTTCAAAGGCTTGCCCAGCCCATTTAAGGTCACCCGCTATCACTCATTAGCCATTGAGAAAAGCTCATTACCAGCTGTCCTGGAAATTACTGCCACCTCATCGGATGGTGAGATTATGGGTGTGCGTCACCGTGAATTTGCAGTCGAAGGGGTGCAGTTTCACCCCGAATCGATTCTTTCTGAGCATGGTCATGCTCTACTCAAGAATTTCTTACAAGCGAAGTAAACCGTTAGCGCCATGTCCATTACTCCTCAAACAGCATTGCAGCGTTGCATCGAACATCGCGAACTATTTCATGACGAGATGACCGCTATGATGCGGCTCATCATGAGCGGCGACATGCCACCTGCTTTAGTTGCGGGGCTTTTGGTCGCTTTACGCACTAAGAAAGAGACTGTTGGGGAAATCGCTGCTGCAGCCCAAGTGATGCGCGAGTTTGCCACTCCAGTCCATGTGACAGACAGAGCAAACTTAGTTGATGTTGTCGGTACTGGTGGTGATGGAGCGCATACCTTCAATATTTCCACGGCAGCGATGTTTGTCGCGGCTGCTGCAGGCGCGAAAATTGCCAAGCATGGTAATCGTAGTGTCAGCAGTAAATCTGGTAGCGCAGATATTTTGGAGGCGCTTGGCGTTAAGTTGACCCTTTCTTCAGAGCAAGTTTCTCAATGTATTTCTCAGGTTGGCGTAGGCTTTATGTTTGCCCCAAACCATCATCCTGCAATGAAGAATGTGGCGTCTATTCGCAAAGACTTGGGTGTGCGTACTATTTTTAATATCCTCGGCCCCCTGACCAACCCAGCTGATGCCAAACGCATTCTGATGGGAGTCTTCCATCCAGACTTGGTTGGCATACAAGCACGAGTATTACAAGTCTTGGGAATGGATCATGCTTTAGTGGTCCATGGCCGCGATGGTTTAGATGAAATTTCCCTCGAAGGTCCAACGCTGGTTGGGGAATTAAAAGATGGCGTCGTGCGTGAATATGAAATTCATCCTCAAGATTTTGGCCTTAAAACTGCACCCACCATTGATTTCAAAGTCGCTCATGCAAAAGACTCCATGGCAATTGTGTTGGATGTACTGAATCAAAAAACAGGCCCAGCCAGTGATATTGTTTGCTTAAATGCAGGCGCTGTTTTGTATGTTGCCGATGTTGCCCCTGATATTGCCAGCGGCATTCAAATGGCAAAGGCTGCAATTAAATCTGGAGCAGCGCGTCAAAAACTCGATCAATTTATCACCGCAACTCAGAAATAATTCAATCTACCCATGAGCGATATCCTCGATAAAATTGTTGCCACCAAGAAGCTTGAAGTCGCCGCAGATTCCCATAAAATATCCCTTGCTGCTCATCGTGATCTGGCGGAAGAAAACAATCTCGATACCCTATTAAAGCCCCGTGGCTTTATAGCGTCCATTGAGAAAAAAATTGCTTCTGGAAAAGCAGGGGTCATTACGGAGATTAAAAAAGCAAGCCCTAGCAAAGGCGTCTTGCGCGAGAACTTTGAGCCAGCACAAATTGCTAGGGCATATGAAAAAAACGGGGCAGCCTGTTTATCGGTTCTCACCGATAAGGAATACTTTCAGGGTACCAATGCCTATTTGCAAGTTGCTCGTGCCGCCTGCTCCATTCCTGTTCTCAGAAAAGATTTTACGATCGACCCCTATCAAATCTATGAGGCAAGATCCATTGGAGCAGATGCTATCTTATTGATCGTCGCGTGTCTTGAGCTAAACCAAATGAAAGAATTAGAACTCTGTGCTCAAGAGCTGGGCCTTGATGTTCTAGTCGAAGTACATAATGCCCCCGAACTAGAAAAAGCCCTAGAGCTGAAAACACCTTTACTAGGAATTAATAATCGTAATCTGAAGACCTTTGAAGTCACTCTTCAAACTACGCTTTCCTTACTATCCATGGCGCCGAAAAATAAAATACTGGTAACGGAATCAGGCATTATGACCCGGGCCGATGTACAACTGATGCGTGAGCATCAAGTCAACGCATTTTTAGTAGGCGAAGCATTCATGCGTGCAAGCGACCCTGGTCTTGCTCTCAGCGAACTATTTTCTTAATTAAGTACTAAAAGATCTTTCTTGATCTTAATAAATCAAGGCCGTACTTAACTACTGCAATCAAAAGCAAAGTTCCTGCCACATCCCCAATAAACATCACCAGAAAGTGATTCACAGTTCCCGCTTCTGCAAGACCACGCACGGCAAACCACAACTGATGCAATCCGGAACTTAAGAGAGCGTAAATCAAGACACAAGCGACTAGCTTAGGTAGGCTTAGGTTACCTAAATCTGGCCCTAACCTCACGTTGGTAAGGATAAAAAATCTTGCTAAATAAGGCGCAAAACCAGAGATAAGCCCAATACCGATGCAGGTAGTGAGGTCGTAAGGAAACTCACTAAAGTAACTAATGAGAAAAGAGGCAAGTGCGATGCCAATGGCCCCCGGTAAGCCAAAAATCAAAGTTAAAAATAAACGTAACCCAGCGGGTAGATAAATCCAACTAACTTCTGCGCTATAAGTCAGATCAGTGGTCAGCCAAGAATTTCCATAAAATAAGGCGCCATAGACCACAGCACTAATTACAAGCCCTGCAACCCATTCGGGTATGTTTTTTTTATTTAATTGAATCAATTTATCAATTTCATAAAATGGTGTATTCTCCCGATCATACCAATAAATAAAACCTATTTAGAGACTAAACTAACTCATGACCACTGCTAAATCATCGACCTACATCCGATTTTTAAATCTACTTGATGCACTAGATCGCATCAATCCAGGAAAAAAACTTGACTCCATCGAAGAGAGTTTGTTGGACAAAATTGTTTTGTTTAGTAATGCCAAGCAGTCAATTTTAGTTGGTGACTTGATTTCATTAGAAGAACTTGGCTCTCAAGCCACCTTACATGGTCGCCTGAAAAACCTCAGCGCCATGGGTTATATCAACATGATCAGCAATGAAGATGGGCGCAAAAAGGAAGTTGTTCCAAGCAAGGCGGCCTTGAAGCGTTATGAGGCCCTTTCAAAGTGCTTAGAGAAGGCTGTTAAAGCAATCTGATTTGTCATTCAAGCCCGTCATTGCGGGCAAAAACTAAAAAGTCCTTAGTTCTTAAAAAACTAAGGACTTTTTATTGGGCAGCAATTTTTAGACGTTGAAAAGGAAGTTCAAAACATCCCCGTCTTTTACTACATACTCCTTGCCTTCAGCGCGCATCTTGCCAGCCTCTTTTGCGCCTGCCTCACCTTTAAACTGAACAAAGTCTTCAAAAGCAATGGTTTGTGCACGAATAAAGCCACGTTCAAAATCAGTATGAATGACACCAGCAGCTTGCGGAGCGGTATCGCCTTGATGAATTGTCCAAGCCCGCACTTCTTTAACGCCCGCAGTAAAGTAGGTCTGTAGACCCAGTAATTTATAGCCGGCACGAATCACGCGATCCAAGCCTGACTCTTCCATTCCCAGATCGGCTAAGAATTCAATCTTGTCAGCCTCATCTAGGTCAGCAATCTCCGCCTCAATTGCGGCGCACACTACTACGACTGGCGCCCCTTCTTTTGCGGCATGTTCTACAACGGCATCCAAATGCGGGTTATTAGTAAAGCCGTCTTCTTTGACGTTAGCGATATACATCGCTGGTTTAGCTGTAATTAGGCAAAGTGGCTTTAAAAGAAGATTTTCTTCTTCAGTTAATTTCATACTACGTACGGGTAGGGCCTGATCTAAGTGAGCTTGTACCTTAGTGAGTACATCCACCAAAGCTGCGGCTTCTTTGTCATTACCAGACCTTGCAGCTTTACCAGAGCGATGTAGCGTTTTTTCAACAGTCGTTAAGTCGGATAAGGCCAACTCGGTATCAATGACACCAATATCCGATATGGGGTCAATTTTTCCGGCGACATGGATCACGTTGTCATCATCAAAGCAGCGCACCACATGGGTAATGGCATCTGTTTCACGAATAGTAGCCAAAAACTGATTCCCTAGGCCCTCTCCTTTGGATGCCCCAGCCACTAGGCCAGCAATATCGACAAACTCGACCGTTGCAGGCAAAACGCGCTCAGGCTTAACTATCTCAGCCAAAGCGGCAAGACGGGGGTCAGGAACCTCAACCACCCCTACGTTAGGCTCGATCGTGCAGAAAGGATAGTTTTCCGCCGCGATTCCAGCCTTGGTAAGCGCGTTAAAGAGGGTAGATTTGCCGACATTAGGCAGGCCGACGATGCCACATTTCAAAGACATATAGATATTGTAAAGGGGCTGGTTTCGATATCATCAAGATATGTCGAATGCTAACCAAAATATCTCACTTAAAACATCAGCCAATCTGACTCAAATCCGCACCGTGGATGTCGCAGTCGTTGGCGGAGGCATTGCTGGTAAGGCCTGCGCCTTGGGCCTTGCTCAATTGGGACTCCAAACAGTCCATATTGCGCCTGACTTAAATGAATTTACTCCTGCCCCTCTAGGCGATCAATGGGGTCAACGAATTTATGCTTTTTCCCCAGGCACCCAACAATTACTCGCCCGTTTACAAATTTGGGATGCTCTAGATCAGACGCGGATGCAGCCTGTTCGAGATATGCGGATTTTTGGTGACCGGGGAGAGCAAAATGATCAACTTCATTTGTCAGCGTTTGAAGCCGGCACCCCTCAACTTGCCTGGATTGGAGAGTCTAATCTCATTGAGCACACTCTAGATCAGGCATCTCGCTTCCAAAATAAGTTAGATCGTATTTCAGATGCGGTGGAAAAAGTCACGGTAGACGCTAATGGGGTCACACTTCAACTTCAAACTGGAGATGCCATTCGAGCGCTACTCGTGGTTGCCGCCGACGGAGCAAACTCCCCGATTCGCTCTGAACTGGGTATTTTGGCTAGTGTAGAAAGTTATTCTCAAAGCGCAGTGGTTGCTAATTGGCTTTGCACACATGTCCATTTAGAAACTGCTTATCAATGGTTTTTACCTGGGGGCGATATTGTGGCTATGCTGCCACTTCCCAATAAACAAGTTTCAATGGTGTGGTCTACCTCCCCCGAAAATGCAACTGAGTTGCTCAAGCTAGATCAAGCTGGATGGTCTGATAAATTTTTCGCCATTGCTGGAGGGAAAATTACCCACCAACTGGGTGTTTTGACTCTAAATTCAGCGCCCGCAGCCTTTCCTCTGAGAAAAATTCGCGCCGAGCGATTTATTGGTCCAGAACACAATCCAAAGGTTGCCCTCATCGGAGATGCTGCGCATGTGATGCATCCGCTGGCAGGGCAAGGATTAAATTTAGGTCTGCGTGATGTAGCCACCCTTCTGAACATTCTGGGTAAACGTGAATCCTTTAGACTACCCAATGACTTGGTGCTATTGCGTCGTTACGAACGACAGCGCCAAGGCGATACCAGTGCGCTATTGTGGGTAACGGATAAGCTCAAGAAATTATTTTCTGGCACTACGGGCACTGAACGGCAGTTGCGCAACTGGGGTTTGGGTTTAGTGAACCGCAGCCACTTTATTAAACAGCGCTTAATTGAACGCGCCTTAGGAGAAGTTGATTTTGAATAAGTTCTTATCGGGATTCGCTCTCATTATCCTGCTGCTTTCCAGTCTTGGGCTTGCTCATGCCCAATCTGAAGCCCAAATTAGAGGCGACCTTCAAAAAAAGATCGGCGCTAATAGCAAGATCAAAAGTGTCATAGCCTCACCTATTCCTGGGATTTATGAAGTGTTGGTAGGTAATGATGTTGTTTATACCGACGCCAGTACCAAGTATTTAATTCAAGGTGAAATCATTGAGCTGGCTAGCGGAAAAAACATTACCGAGCAAAGGCAGTCTGATCTCAATCGCATTAAATGGAGTGACCTATCTCAAGCTAATGCATTTAAGATGGTGCGCGGTAATGGTAGCCGCCAACTGGCAGTCTTTGCGGATCCCAACTGTGGCTACTGCAAACGTCTTGAAAAATCGATGCAGCAATTAGACAACGTCACGATCTATACCTACCTTATCCCCATTCTGTCTCCCGACTCTGTGCAGAAATCAAAGCAAATTTGGTGTTCATCAGACCCTCAAAAATCATATATGGATTGGATGATTAATGGCGTGCCACCCACTGGCAAGGGGGATTGTGCGACTCCTTTAGATAAAAATATGGCTCTTGCAAAAGCTTTCGGGATTACTGGTACACCTACCCTCTTCTTCGCTGATGGCAGCCGCTTTCCAGGCGCAGTGCAAATCACGGATATTGAAAAGAAATTTGGAACTTTAAAATAAAGCTCTATGAACGCTATCCTCACTTCAGACTTACCTGCTGTTCAATACACGGTTTGGCCAGGAGACTTTCATGGCCATCGCTTTTACGTAAAACTGCGAATTGAGAACCCAAACCCCAATGGGCAAATGTTGCAAATGCCCGCATGGATTCCAGGCAGTTATCTCATTCGGGATTTCAGCAAGCAGATTGAATCCTTGGAGGCCTATACATTAAGCGAGCCCCATCAGAAATTAACTTTAGATCGAATCAATAACGATCAATGGTGCCTGCCAAAGATTGCAGGGCCAGTTGAAGTTCTCGCAACAGTATATGCATTTGACTCTTCTGTACGCGCAGCCTATTTAGATAGTGAGCGCGCATTTTTTAATGCCAGTAGTTTATGTCTCTCCGTTCTGGGTCAAGAAGATTTACCATGCGCCCTCATTTTGGTTCCACCTGGTGATGCATCGGCCTCACATTGGACTGTTGAAACAGGTTTGCGCTCGGTTAAAGTAGATACTCAAGGCTATGGATTTTATTTAGCAAAAGACTATGCTGATTTACTAGATCATCCAGTAGCCATGGGCCAATTTCAGATCGCCCACTGGAATGTAAATGGTGCTGCCCACAGCATGGCTATTCAAGGATGCATTCATGAGGTTGACCTGAAGAGGCTTGCTATTGATTTAAAAGCCATCTGCACTTGCACGATTAATTTGTTTGAACCTAAAACAAAACAAGCGCCCTTTAAGAATTACCTATTTTTAGTCAATGCTGTTTTTTCAGGATATGGCGGTCTTGAGCATCGCAATAGTACTGCCCTGCTATGCCATCGTGATCAAATTCCGCAAATCAATACTGCGCTCGATGAAACGAGCTATCGTGAATTCTTAGGTCTCTGTAGTCATGAATACTTTCATGCCTGGCTAGTCAAGCGCATTCAGCCCAAGGCGTTCCAACCCTATCAGCTTGATCGCCGCAACCACACGCGCTTGCTTTGGTTGTTTGAAGGCTTTACTAGTTATTACGATGATCTTCAACTCTTGCGCAGTCAGAGAATTGATCTCCAGACTTATTTAAAGCTAGTTGCCAATAATTGGAATGGCATTTTACGTAGCCCAGGAAGACAGAAGCAAAGCTTAGCTGATAGCTCTTATGATGCCTGGACCAAGTATTACCAAGCTGATGAGAACACACCCAATGCCGTTGTCAGCTATTACGGTAAAGGTGCCTTAGTGGCTTTAGGCCTGGATCTGAAAATCCGCGAATTCACATTAAATCATTTATCTTTGGATGATTTAATGCGCCTGATTTGGCAACGCCATGGGGTTACCCTTGACGGCATTGCTGAAGATGGCTTGGATGCGCTCATTCTCGCACTCCTCGGCAGTGGCTTTACCAAAATATGGAGTGGGTTTAAATCTCGCTATATTTTTGGGGTGGAGGATCTTCCAATTCAGAAATGGTTAAACCCTCGATTCATTTCAGTAAAAATAAAAACTCAGTCAGCGCTAGAACGCATCAAACTGCAGTTAGGTATCCGGCATAACGAGGTGAACGGTTGGATCAAGGTGACGCACGTCTTAGATGGCGGAGCTTTGCAGGCTGCGGGTTTGGCGCCAGGCGACCTCCTCGCAAGCATCAATGGTCAGCGCATTACCAGTAATCGCTGGGATAAGGTGCTTGGCAGTCTTACCGAAGGTCAGTTTTTTGTTCTGAGTTTTTACCGAGATGATTTAGAACATGAGTGCATGGCTAGCTTGGAAAAATCCCAAATGCCTACTCAATATGAACTTGTACCAACCGAGTAATGCATTCATTTTCCGCAGATGATATTCCCCAAGATTGGCGGGCGCTGCTAGGTAATTATTTTGAGACTCCTGAATGGGAAAGTCTGAACACCCGGCTACAAAAAGAAATTGCTCCTAATCTTGGCAACATCAGGCCCGAGCCTCAGAATTTTTTCAAGGCGCTTGCTCTCACCCCTTTATCTAAGGTAAAAGTAGTAATCTTGGGTCAAGATCCTTATCATTCGCCAGGTCTGGCGCAGGGTTTAGCCTTTTCTATCCCAGCCCACATACCAAAAAATTCTCGGCAGTTTCCAAGCTCTTTACGTAATATTAGTAAAGCTCTTGCCCTTGAAGGGTTCGGTAATTTACCCAATGGTGACCTTCACAGTTGGGCGGCACAAGGTGTGTTTCTCCTTAATACTGCTCTCAGCGTCGAATTAGGTGAGGCGGGTAGTCACGCTAATCTGGGGTGGAAACCGCTGATTGATAGGCTTATTAGCGCGCTAGCTCAACAAAAACCTAATCTCGTATGGATGCTATGGGGAGGCCATGCACTATCTAAATTACCCTTAATTAGATTAGGCAAAAACCAGTTAATCTTGCAGTCCTCCCATCCTTCTGGACTGGGGGTCTACAAAACTAGTCAGCCTTTTTTACAGCCTGGTGCAAAAGCCAGCTGTGGGCACTTTAGTAAAGCCAATGAATGGTTGGTGCAACAAGGCTTGGAGCCCATTACTTGGGTTGCATTAAGCAATAAGGGTAATGAGGATCCGCCTCAAGCCAAGCTATTTAGCTAAAGCAGCATAAAAGCACCCGGCCACACAGGAAGCAATGATGGCGCTAAACCACTCCCACATTTGGCCAGATTGGAAAAAACCTGTGAGTTGCCCAACATAAGAGCCACCTAAGGCACCTAATGAACCAATCAGAATAGGCATGAGCAGATTTTGAACCTTGGGTTTAGCAGTACTTGGCCTAGGATAAAACACCCATGCAAATACTCCAGATGCGCCACCAATCACCAGAAAAGCTAAAAACCCCATTGCTACCCCCATTAATCTTGTCATCAATTCTATAATCACCACTATGAAGTTGTTGACACTCGGCATCAATCATCACACAGCGCCGGTCGCCATTCGGGAAAAAGTTGCCTTTGACCCCGAATATCTTCAAGAAGCGTTGCACGATCTTCGCCAACATTTGGTTGGCGCGAATCAGGCTGGGCTGCCCGAAGCCACTATTTTGTCGACTTGCAATCGCACTGAGTTGTACTGCGCTGCAAATGATGCCGATGCAGTGAACCTGTTGCATGAAGCAACTTTCGACTGGTTAGCCAAAACTCAAAAATTAGCCCCAAGTAGCTTACAGCCACATATCTATTCCCTACCTCAATCGGAAGCAGTCCGTCACGCTTTTAGGGTAGCGTGTGGCTTAGATTCGATGGTGATTGGTGAAACCCAAATACTGGGTCAAATGAAAGATGCGGTCCGGACAGCTAATGATGCTGGAGTATTGGGCACCTATCTCAACCAGCTTTTTCAGAAAACCTTTGCCGTTGCAAAGGAAGTGCGTGGTTCTACAGAAATTGGCGCCCATTCAGTTTCGATGGCGGCCGCTTCTGTTCGACTAGCTGAACGTATCTTTGAAAAAATATCCGACCAGCGCGTCTTATTTATTGGGGCAGGCGACATGATCACCCTCTGCGCAACCCACTTTGTAGCGCACAAACCTAAAAGTGTGGCGATCGCCAATCGGACCATTGAACGCGGACAAGAATTAGCGGATTCTATTTCTATAGAAGATACAGAGGCGGAGTCATTCAAACTCTCCGAACTACCCTCCCGATTGCATGAGTTTGACATTATTGTGTCCAGCACTGCATCAACGCTTCCCATCATTGGCCTGGGCATGGTGGAGAGCGCCCTCAAGCAACGTCGTCATAAGCCGATGGTGATGATTGACTTAGCGGTTCCCCGTGACTTTGAACCTGAAATTGCCCGCCTGAACGATATCTATCTCTATACGGTAGATGATCTTGGAGTCATGATTCAGACTGGTGCCTCGCTTCGCCAGGCTGCAGTAAGCCAAGCAGAAGTCATTATTGAGGATCGAGTGGGTAATTTTATGCATTGGATGCAAGGTCGTAAGACCGTACCCCTCATCCAGGATATTCAACAACAAGGTGAGCGCCTAAGGCAACTCGAATTAGAGCGCGCTATGAAACACTTAATGCGGGGCGATGATCCCCAAGAAGTACTTAATGCTTTAGCGCAAGGCTTAACCAATAAGTTCTTGCACGGCTCCCTGCATGCTTTACAACATTCCAATGGCGCTGAGCGTGACGCCCTGATTAAGTTGCTACCTAAATTATTCGCCTCGCATTCCAAGCCAGAAGACCATTAAATGAAGCCCAGCATGCGGGCTAAGCTAGACCACCTAGACACACGCTTAGCCGAACTTAATTCCCTATTAACTACCCAAGAGTCCACTAAGGACATGGATAACTATCGGAAGCTCACACGTGAGCACTCTGATATTGCAACGATCGTTGAACAGTTTGGCTTATACAAGCAAGCTGAAGCAGACGCGCAGGCAGCGGACGAAATGCGTAAAGATCCCGAAATGAAGGACTTTGCTGATGACGAACAAAAACAAGCGCAAGCTACTATGCAAGCACTTGAAGATGCGCTACAAAAACTATTGTTACCTAAAGATGTCAATGATGATCGCAATGTATTTTTAGAAATACGCGCCGGCACCGGTGGTGATGAAAGTGCTTTATTCGCTAGCGACCTACTGCGCATGTATACCCGATTTGCAGAACGCCAAGGCTGGAAAGTAGAGATCGTTAGTGCTGCTGAATCCGATCTCGGGGGCTACAAAGAAGTTGTCTTACGCCTAGTTGGTCAGTCCGTTTACTCTCGCCTTAAATTTGAATCTGGTGGTCACCGTGTACAGCGTGTGCCACAAACCGAGACTCAAGGCCGCATCCATACTTCTGCCTGTACGGTCGCAGTGATGCCCGAAGCGGATGAACTTGAGGCAGTCAAAATTAATCCTGCTGAGTTGCGTATTGATACCTTTCGCGCATCTGGAGCTGGTGGTCAGCATATTAATAAAACCGATTCTGCAGTTCGTATCACCCACTTACCAACGGGTACGGTAGTGGAGTGTCAAGATGACCGTAGCCAACATCGCAATAGAGACCAAGCGATGAAGGTATTGGTATCGCGCATCATGGATGCACGCGAAAGAGAAAAACATCAGCTCGAAGCGCAAACAAGAAAGTCTCTTGTAGGGTCTGGTGATCGTAGTGATCGCATACGAACCTATAACTTTCCACAAGGCCGTATTACCGACCATCGCATCAATCTCACGCTCTATAAAATTGATGCAATGATGGACGGTGACCTTGATGATCTTTGTAATGCCTTAGCATCAGAGCATCAAGCTGAACTCCTGGCAGCCCTTGGTGATAATTAAAGCCCTTTCAAAATGAGTGCCGACCGGTCTTTACGCTCCATATTAAGCAGCTCGGCACTACTGCCAAACGAAGTGCGTATTTTGCTGGCCCATGTACTAGAGCAGCACTATCAACTTCCCCGCTCGGCCTTATTGTCACGAGATGACATGCTCCTAAGTTCCATAGCGATGGATGCCTGGAAGACTCTAGAGGCGCGCCGAAAAGAGGGTGAACCTATTGCCTACATTTTAGGGAAAAAGGGGTTTCACAATATTGAGCTTCTGGTGGCACCTGGTGTTTTGATACCGCGTCCAGAAACTGAACTATTAGTGGATATTGCTTTAGCGGAAATCAGCAATCGCCCTGGTCAAATCAAAATACTGGATTTAGGCACTGGGTCGGGAGCAATAGCGCTTGCAGTGGCCAGTGCAGCACCCCAGTCATCAGTGACTGCAACTGATCAGTCTCCAGATGCCTTAGCCATTGCCGCACTCAATGCTCAAAGTCTAAGCCTCACAGAACGCGTGCAGTTTAGGCAGGGTAGCTGGTATCAGGCGCTTGATAGTCAGGCCTTGTTTGATGTCATTTTGAGTAACCCCCCTTACATCACTGCTCAGGACCCCCATTTAAGCCAAGGTGATTTACGGTTTGAGCCTTCATCAGCTCTTACGGATTACGGTAATGGGTTTAGCTGTCTGGAAATCATTATTTCTCAGGCAGATCAATACCTCAAGCCTGGCGGCTTGATTGCGGTAGAGCATGGTTTTGATCAGTCAGACGCAGTGGTTCAATTGATGAATAACGCTGGCTTTAACGAAATTGAGGTGCATTTAGATTTATCGGGTCATACTCGGGCAGTTTCGGGCAGAAAATAAGTCCCAAATGCTCGCGCCACATTAACCCTACTCTACAGATAGTCTTAAAATAGACTGAGTGTAAATTGCAAACAAACATTGCTATTAAGAAAGAAAAAATGGATACCCAAGCAAAAATTAAAGAAATCGTTACCAGCCATCCCGTTGTCTTGTTTCTTAAAGGAACTCAGCAGTTTCCTCAATGTGGCTTTTCGGGGAATGCACTCAATATCTTGCGCTCTATTGGAGTTGAAAATCTCTATACCGTGAACGTCCTAGAAGACGACAGCATGCGTCAAGGAATTAAGCAATTTTCTAACTGGCCAACGACTCCTCAGCTTTACATCAATGGTGAATTCATTGGTGGCTCAGACATCATGACTGAAATGCTCCAAAGCGGTGAACTAGAAAAATTAATCAAAGCGTAATTTTTAAAAGTTCATAGTTGTGACTTTTGACTTAAGCTCTCTGCTGCTATTTGGCCTACCATTTGGATTATGTGTAGGCCTTTTGGTTTATGTCTTTAATTTACGCTCAGCACTTCATCGCATAGAGCTCGATGCTCAAACTGAAGCTGCTTTAGCCATCACCCTGCGCGAAGAGCGTGATCTTGCCCTACAAAATGCCATTCGCTTTGAGGCCGAGTTAGATTCAGAGCGCAAGCAAGGCTTAGGTCGCGTTGAATCACTCAATGAAGCCAAAGAAGCGCTGACCATTCAGTTCAAGAACTTGGCCAATGAAATATTAGAAGATAAATCCAAGCGCTTTACAGAGCAAAATGCGGCCAGTCTAGATGCCCTTCTTAAACCACTACAAACGAAGTTAACGGAATTTAAAGAGCAAGTAAATACCACTTATGGCAACGAGGCGCGCGAACGCTTTGCCCTCAAGAGTGAAATTGAACGACTTGCTAATCTCAACCTACGCATGTCTGATGAGACACGTTCCCTAACCCAGGCTTTAAAGGGAGATTCAAAAGTTCAGGGCAACTGGGGTGAATTAGTTCTCGAATCCATTCTTGAATCTTCAGGTCTACGCAAAGGCGAAGAATATCTTGTGCAAGACAGCCATACTCAGACCGATGGATCTCGCTTACAGCCTGACGTTGTAGTTAAGCTTCCAGAAGGTAGAAGCCTCGTGGTTGATAGCAAGGTGTCCATTACTGCTTATGCCCGTTACGCCCAAACAAGCGATCCAGCTGAAGCTGAGCTAGAACTAGCAGCTCACATTCAATCGCTACGCCAACACATACAAGGACTTTCGGGAAAGAACTACAGTTCACTGTATGGCATTGGCTCAGTAGATTTTGTATTGATGTTTATGCCCATTGAGCCCGCTTTCTTGCTAGCACTGAAGACTGCACCGAATCTCTATCAGGAAGCGTTAGCAAAAAATATTGTGCTAGTTTGTCCAAGCACCCTCATGGCTACATTGCGAACTGTTGCGCACCTATGGAGACAAGATCACCAAAATCGTAATGCACTAGAGATTGCCAAGCAATGCGGCACTCTTTACGATAAGTTTGTGGGATTTGTTGATGATCTAGAGAAATTAGGCCAACGCTTAGATCAAGCGCAAACCAGCTATCACGATGCTTTTAATAAACTCAAGACTGGCAAGGGCAACCTTATCCGCACTGCAGAGAAGGTGCGTGAGCTCGGCGTTAAACCAAGTAAAAATTTATCCGCGCCCTTAATTGAGTCGTCATCAGATCTAGAGGAGTAAGCCCCGGTTTTTATTGAACTTTTTGAGCCAAACAAAAACCCCGCTGAATTTAAGTTCAGCGGGGTTTTTAATTTTTACTTACCTCTAAAACACTACGCCATCAATTAAGCAGCTTTGCGACTACGTGTTGCTGGGGTTGCAGCTTTTTTAACTTGAGCGATTTGCCCTTGAGCAGTTTCAAGTGCTTGATCAGCCGTTTTTTCCGCGGTTGCAAAAGCTTCTTTGCTAGCAGCGCGGAACTGTTCAAAACCTTGCAATACGCTACCGTATACAGTTTTGAATGAGGAAACAAATACTTCTGAACCAGCAGGTGCATTAGCAGTTACGGTGTTAACCCAGTCTTGCAAACCGTCTTGAAACTGGTCGATACTAGCTTCTACTACGTTAGAAAATTCTTTGCTACCGTCACGCAACACTTTGGTTACCTTCTTTTGGTAAGCAACAGCTTGATTGCTAGCGGCTTGCAATGCATCAGCACTAAGCAATTCAGTAACTTGTTTTGGATCTTTAGCTGTTAATACGTGCTGAATACCGTCTTGAGCATTCACTAATGCATCTTTAGAAGCTGCATAGTTCAATTCAGCCAATTTTTGTGCATTTTCTAAAGCAGCTTCGCTCAATGAAAAAGTTGCCTCAAGGCCTTTGCTGTTAATTTGGGATAATTTAGCGGTGATTTGTTCTTGGTTCATTTATTTCTCCATTAATTAAGTGGTACAACTAATCTATTAGGTGCATTTGATAAAACAGGTAATCATTTAAATATTGCACTGCACCATGAAACTTTAACTGAAGCAATATGACAAATCAAGTATTTTTTGCTGCTATGCAACATATATTTACTTATAAAGAAATAAATTGAACAAAATTAGTAACTTGGAGTTAAAAAAAGCTGCTAAATCTTATAGGAAAGTCGCTATTGCGGCCTGTTTTGGCACTTTTTTAGAGTGGTATGACTTCCTCACCTTTGCTACCTTAGCGGTTGTATTTGGGCCCCTGTTCTTTCCGTCCGATGACCCTGCGTCTGGGTTATTGGCGAGTTTAGCCACCTTTGGAGTGGGTATGGTTGTTAGGCCTATTGGCGCAGCTATTTTTGGCAGCATCGGCGATCGCATTGGTCGTAGACCTGTTTTCATCATCACCATCACTCTCATGGGGTTTGCTACTTTATGCGTAGGCTTTCTGCCCACCTATAGCCAAATTGGAATCTGGGCGCCGATCCTTTTGGTTGGCCTAAGACTTTTACAGGGCCTATCGGCTGGCGGAGAAATTGGTGGCAGTGCGGTGTATTTAACTGAACATGCGGGCCATCAGAATCGGGGGTTTAAGACCAGCTTTTTGCAGTTAATGGGTCCGTTGGGTGTTTTAGCATCGACAATGCAAATTGCTTTTTTGCAAGGATGGCTTACAAGCGATGAATTTATTTCCTGGGGATGGAGGGTGCCTTTTTGGGTATCGCTCCTACTGCTATTGCTGGCATTTAGAGCAAGAATGGCTTTGGAAGAAACGCCCGTCTTTTTAGCATTAAGCACGACAGCAACTCAGTCGAAACATCCGCTGCGAGACAACCTTAAGGATCCCGAAACGAGAAAAAGAATGTTTTTGCTATTTTTCTGTGTATCTGCAGGCGGAGCAATCCTCTTCTTTTGTGTACAAGTCTATACCTCAATTTTCCTGAAAACATCAGTCAAATTAGCGCCAGCACTTGTAGATCAACTGAGTGTCGTTGCCACACTTGCTTTACTACCGCTCACTATATTTGCAGGATGGCTTTCCGATAGGATTGGCAGAAAGCCAGTCATAGTCAGCGGACTAGTTTTAGGGGCAGCCCTAATATTCCCCGCATTTGAAATACTTCAATCCCTTGGAAAAGAATTTATTCATTCAAATCAGACTGGTCATGAGTTAGTAATGATTGCTGCAGTATTAATAGGGCTATCTGCAATCCTTGCCCTGGTCGTTGGCCCTCAGACTGCATTGCTAGCAGAACTCTTTCCAGCAAGAACTAGAAATAGTGCAGCTACGCTTCCCCATAATATTGCCGCGGGATGGATTGGTGGCTTGCTACCACTGATTGTTACTTGGTTAAATCAACAATGGATCAGTGATGTTGCAGGGCTTTGGTACCCCACTATTTTTTTAGCTAGCGGGGCGATAATTGCCTGCATACACTTTCCAGAAACGCGGAAAATCAATTTATCTAATTAATGTACATACAATAACCATAAATATGCTTTGAAATAAGGGGGTTTAACAATGAAACTTCATATAGGCGGAGTATCAGCAAAAGATGAATGGAAAATCTTAAATATTCAGCCCATTGATAAAGTAGATTTTATTGGAACTATTACAGATTTAAGCCAGTTTGACAACGAAAGTGTAAGTTAGGTTTATGCCAGCCATGTGTTTGAACATGTATTGCAGAAAGATGCATTATCGACTCTTCAGGGGATTCACCGAATACTAAAACCCTTAGGAAAACTATATCTCTCTGTTCCAGATCTTGACATTCTTTGCCAGATATTCATTGACCCTAAGGCTCCTCTCGATGCTAAGTTTCACGCTATGAAAATGATGTTTGGCGGGCAAGTTGATGAGTTTGATATCCACTACATGGGGTGGAATCAAGCATTCTTATTCGACTACTTGGGGCAGGCTGGGTTTTCTGAGGGAAAGCGGGTAGAAAGTTTTAAGTTATTTGCAGATACCAGCGATTACAAGCCTTATGGGTTTCTAATTAGCCTTAATGTGATTGCAATTAAATAAATTTTTTAGATGATGCATCTCTACTTAGCTTGACTAGATTGACATCTGATTACTGGAAATTCTAGAAAATTGATGGTGAGCCCTTCTTTTATAGTTATTAAACTTAATTCAGGTCAAATTACATTCCATTAAATTTTTAGGGTGTAGTCTTGCACTTTTCTTGCCGATGCTTAGTATTCAGACTGCTTAGCATCAGCCCTATAGTGAAAAAATTGTCCATAAAACCCAATAAATAACTACCTCATCCCATAAATCGGCATATTAATCTGCAAATAGTAGGGTTAAACATAAATATGCTCAGGCGGCATATCTTTCCAATAATGCTCCATAATTAACTGGTAGGCTGCCTCAAGATTCCCTGTAAAAAGTGGGGCATTAAAAAGAGGGGTTGTTAATTGATTTTCTGCCAACTTTTTTTTCATTCTTGCTAGTTTCAGGGGGTTTGTCGCAAACTCAATTGCTAGCGCCTCATATTCTTCTTGGGTATTTGTAATTAGCTCTGGTAGCTCAACTGCATTTAGTAGACTTGAGCCCACTCGGCCTGCGAAAGAATTTCCCAAGCAAGTAACCACAGGGATTCCGGCCTTTAAAGAATCAACTGCAGTTGTGTGGGCATTGTAAGGAAAAGTATCCAAAAATAGATCTGCAAGAGCGCATCTTGCTAAATGGTCAGTCATTAACTCCAGCCTCTCAGCAAATATTAGTCTGCCATAGCCAATGCCCCGCCTCTCAAACTCAATTGTAATATTCGCTTTAAATTGCTCGTTATTTTCTGAGATCCACAAAACACTCTTCTTTACTTCAAGCAAAATTCTTGACCAACTATCCAAAACCTGTGCGTTAAACTTATAGTCATTATTAAAACAACAAAAAATAAAAGTATTTTCTGGCAAGCCACAGCCTTTCCTAGAAAAAACTTTGGAAGAAGCAATTCTCTTGGAGTCATCCACCATGTAAGTATGCGGTAGATAAACTATTTTTTCATTATAAAAATGGCGGTTTAATTCTGGAATAACGATTTTATCAGCCACAATATAATCAAAAAAATCAGCGCCAATTGTGCCGGGATAGCCCAGCCAATTTACCTGAATAGGTGCAGCACGATAAGAAAAAATTCCAGTTCTGGAGTATTGGGTGGGGCCAGATAAGTCAATCGCAATATCAATCTCCATCCCTCTTGCCAATTGAGCAATTTCTAGATCTGACATATTTTGAACATCTATAAAACTATCAAACCCTTTTTTTAGGCGCAGTCTCATTTCATCATTATCGGCGGCTCCCTGCAAACAAAAGGCAACAACCTCAAACCGACTTCTGTCATGAATCTCAAAAAGTTCAGCCGTTAAAAAAGAAACGGGATGATTTCGAAAGTCTGGAGAAAAATAACCAAGACGAATCTTATTATTTTTGGAATGCCTAGAAATAGGCCCAAGTGTAGAACTAAATGGATATTTATCTTGAGCATAAATCTCAGAAGACTTTTTATGCAGCAAAGAATCATCCGTTAAAGACAGCAGTGAAAAAGGTTGAATAACTTTTTGTTGCTCCCACACTTTCCTTGTGAGATTTTTTATTTCTTCTTCAAAATTATCCCAAGAACACACTTTCATTTTTAAATGAAGGTAGTCCCCATATACCCAGTCAATATTTGGTTTTAGCCCTATTGCTTTATCGTAGTGCGCTAGAGCCTCCTCATAACGCTTAAGTTCTTTCAGAACAATGCCTTTATTAGACCAAGCTTCAGCATAATCTGGTTTTAGCCTTATTGCTTTATCGTAGTGTGCAAGAGCCTCCTCATAATGATTGAGCTCGTTCAGAACAATGCCTTTATTAGACCAAGCTTCAGCATAATCTGGTTTTAGCCCTATTGCTTTATCGTAGTGTGCAAGAGCCTCCTCATAACGCTTAAGCACATGGAGGGCAAGGCCTTTATTAGACCAAACTGCAGCATAATCTGGTTTTAGCCCTATTGCTTTATCGTAGTGTGCAAGAGCCTCCTCATAATGATTGAGCTCGTTCAGAACAATGCCTTTATTAGACCAAGCTTCAGCATAATCTGGTTTTAGCCCTATTGCTTTATCGTAGTGTGCAAGAGCCTCCTCATAACGCTTAAGCACATGGAGGGCAAGGCCTTTATTGAACCATGCCTCAGATAAAGAGGGGTTAATTGTTAAGGCCTTATCAGCAAATAATATTGCTTCCTCATGTCGATTTAGATCCTTAAGTACCGCGCCTTTATTTAGATAGGCTTCCGCATAATCAGGTTTAAGGCTTAAAGCCTTATCGAAGTAAGATAGCGCCTCATCATAACGACTCAAATTAGATGATGTTTTCCCGTAATTCAGCCAAACTTCTGGGTTATTAGGGGCCAATTCAACAGCTTTTTTGTGATGAGGTATTGATTCTTTATCGGAGCCACTATCTGCAAGAGCTTTTGCTAAGTTATATTGGATTGAGGCTTCATTTGGACTAATTTTAGCGGCCCTAGCAAGCAATAAAACCGCATCCTTGTAGTGTGCTTGCGATGCTTTAATCAGACCAAGAATATGCAGGGCTGGTAGATTTTTTGGATTTACTTGTAAAACACTCTTTAGAATTGATTCTGCTCTATCGAAATTTCCACCCTGAAAAGCTTGTATCGCCTGCTGAAGCATTAATTGGAGCTGTGGATTCATAAGCTATTTTATTACCGCAACAGAATTAGCGTTAGTGTAAATCCACTAAATAATCACTCTTAGCTTTCGAACCACCAACACAAAATGAAAATTGGATACCCAAGATGAATTTTTTGGTATTTGGTGCCCCTTGTCCGACTCGAACAGACCACCTACTGATTACAAATCAGTTGCTCTACCAGATGAGCTAAAGGGGCAACGGTTAATATTTTAGCCTATTTCACAATCGTCAATGAAGGTCTTGAAGTTTTTGGCTTTTCAGAAGGTGCATCCGTGTTGTCGGCAATATGAAAATCTTTTACCTGCGCAGGATCAAACGGGAATGACATGCCTTGACCATTCTCTTTGGCGTAAATTGCGAGCACATGCGTGACAGGAACCATGATCTTTCTTGGAACCCCACCAAACCTGGCTTGAAAACTAATCCAATCATTCTCCAGGGCAAGTTGATGACAAGCCTCAAGAGAGAGATTGAGGACGATCTCATTATTCTTCACAAACTCCATAGGAACCTCTACCCTAGAGTCTACAAATACCGCCATGAAAGGCGTAAAACCAAAGTCCGTACACCACTGATGTAGTGCACGGATTAGGTAGGGTTTATTGCTTGGTACGTCAGACATGCTTTTCAAAACTCATCAATCAGTAGTGAACCGCTTAGCGGCGCATTACCTTTTCTGAAGGTGTCAGAGCTTCAATATATGCAGGTCTGCTGAAAATACGCTCAGCGTACTTCAAGAGGGGGGCTGCATTGCGTGATAAATCAATGCCGTAGTGCTCAAGGCGCCATAACAATGGAGCGATTGCAACATCAAGCATAGAGAACTCATCGCCCAACATGTACTTATTTTTAACAAAAATAGGTGCCAGTTGAGTTAAGCGGTCACGAATGGCTAAACGCGCTTTTTCATGAGCTTTCTCAGCAGGTTTCCCTTTTTCATTCTCCAAAGCAGCTACGTGTACAAACAACTCTTTTTCAAAATTGAAAAGAAAGAGGCGTGCGCGAGCGCGTGCAACTGGATCAGGTGGCATTAACTGTGGATGAGGAAAACGCTCATCAATATATTCATTGATGATGTTGGACTCATACAAAATTAAGTCGCGCTCGACCAAGATTGGTACTTGGCCATAGGGGTTCATCACCGAAATGTCTTCAGGCTTGTTAAACAAGTCCACATCACGGATCTCAAAGTCCATGCCTTTTTCAAAAAGCACTAGACGGCAGCGTTGCGAGAATGGGCAATTTGTGCCCGAGTACAACACCATCATAAGTTTATTTCCTTAAATATTGCTACATCAATACAACAAACGACTACTTTAAATTCTGATCACTCTTAGTGAATATCTTTCCAGTAGGACTTATTCAAACGCCAGGCCAACAATGTAAAGATCGCCAAGAACAAGAGCACGATCACTCCAAGACGCTTGCGCTCTAGTTGCACAGGCTCAGCCATCCAAGACAAGAAAGCTACTAAGTCGGCAATATTATCGTCGTACTCTTGTGGCTTCATGGTACCCGGCGTTAACTGCTCAAAGCCTACAAATACTTTTTCTACTCTAGCTTCATCATGCGGGTCTTTGCGTTCTTCAAACTTTGCAACACGCTCACCCTGCAATTGCCACAATACATGGGGCATGCCTACGTTTGGATATACCAAATTATTCCAACCCGTTTGGGTAGCGTCATCTTTATAGAAGGTGCGGAAATAGGTATAAATCCAGTCTGGGCTACGAGCACGAGCTTCAACAGATAGGTCTGGTGGGTTCTTGCCAAAGAACGCCTTGCCTTCTTTAGGCGTCATGGAAATAGTCATCAGATCGCCAACTTTGGCGTTATTCAGAATCAAGTTGTCTTTAATCTGCTGATCAGTCAAACCAATGTCACGCAAACGGTTATAACGCATGCTTACCGCTGCATGGCAGTTCAAGCAATAGTTCACAAAAATCTTGGCGCCATTTTGTAAAGAGGCATTATTACTCACGCGGTTAGGCACCTTATCCAAGGGGAAGCCACCTTCATTGGCGCTGGCGTTAAAACCGAAACTCAGAGCAGCGACCAATACGGTTACCTGGCAGATGCCCATCAAAGTGTGAAGAATTCGTTTCATACTAGTTCCTAATTTCTCTTTGGCAATAGTTCAGGCGTGAATTAATGGGACTTAAAAGTAACGCGCGTTGGGACTGGCTTGAATTTACCAAGCCTGCTCCAGAACGGCATTGCCAAGAAGAAGCCCAAATAATAAATGGTACAAATCTGAGAAATCTTTTCAAAGGTTGGCGATGGTGGTTGAATACCCAAGTAACCCAAAACCACAAAAGCCACCACGAACACGCCGTAGATATACTTATGAAATTGTGGGCGATAGCGGATAGATTTCACAGGTGAGTGATCCAGCCAAGGCAAGAAGAACATGATCACCACTGAGCCGCCCATGATTAGAACGCCCCAAAACTTCGCATCAAACATATAAAAGCCACCAGCCAAAATAGCGGCAATAGCTACGCAGGCACCCTTGACCTTAATATCCTTGCTCATCTTGGCAAACATTCCCAAAATCACAGCCAAGAAAATCCATAAAGGTAGCAGGAAGCTGCTGGTAGTCGCGCGCAACATAGAGTAAAACGGCGTGAAATACCAGACAGGTGCAATGTGCAAAGGCGTCTGAAATGGGTTTGCAGGGATAAAGTTATTCGCTTCAATAAAGTAACCGCCCATTTCTGGAGCAAAGAACACGATACAAGCAAAAATCATTAAAAACCCACCCAAATACATCACATCATGAACGCTGTAAAAAGGGTGAAACGGAATGCCGTCCACTGGATGCCCTTGAGCATCTAAGTTGTCTTTTATTTCTATCCCATCAGGATTATTTGAGCCCACTTCATGCAATGCCAGGATATGCGCTACTACCAAGCCAATTAATACCAATGGAATGGCTATCACATGGAATGCAAAGAAACGGTTTAAGGTCGCATCACCAACTACATAGTCACCACGCAACCATAAAGAAAGGTCTGGTCCAATCAATGGGATAGCAGAAAACAAGTTCACGATGACCTGAGCGCCCCAATAAGACATTTGGCCCCATGGGAGTAAGTAACCAAAGAAGGCCTCACCCATCAAGCACAAAAAGATCGCGCAACCAAAGATCCAAATCAGCTCACGAGGCTTGCGATAAGATCCGTAGATCAAGCCACGGAACATATGCATGTACACAACCACAAAGAACATAGAAGCGCCAGTAGAGTGCATATAGCGAATTAACCAGCCCCACGGCACCTCGCGCATGATGTATTCAACAGAATCAAAAGCTTTAGCAGCATCAGGCTTGTAATTCATTGTCAAGAAAATACCAGTAACGATCTGCATGGCCAGCACCACAATAGCCAAAGCACCAAAAATATAGAAGAAATTTAAATTCTTAGGAGCGTAATACTCACTCATATGCCTCTTAAAGGCATCTGTCACAGGCAACCGTGAATCAACCCAAGCTAAAAGCTTTTGAGCTATAGAGGCGTCTGCTGGAACTTCTTTTTCGTGAAATGCCATTTATCTCTCCCTAAACCTTCTTGTCATCGCCAATCAGAATCTTGGTATCGCTCAAATAGTAATGTGGCGGCACTTCAAGGTTATCTGGAGCTGGTTTGTTCTTAAATACACGGCCTGCCATGTCAAATGTAGAACCATGGCATGGGCAGAGAAAACCACCCGGCCAAGTATTAGGTAAAGAAGGCTGAGGCCCTGCCTCAAATTTAGCGGATGGTGAGCAACCTAAATGCGTGCAAATACCCACTACGACGAGGTATTCGGGTTTAATAGATCGCCATTGATTCTGGGCATAAGGAGGGGTAAATTGGTCTGGATTCCTTAAAGAATCAGGATCAGCTAACTCCGAGTCAATCTTGGAGAGCTCTGCAACTTGCTCAGGGGTGCGTCGTACCACCCAAACAGGCTTGCCACGCCACTCCACCATTCTCATCTCATCTGGCTGCATGCCAGTAATATCAATTTCAACCGCAGCTCCAGCGGCCTTAGCGCGCTCGGAGGGTTCGAAGCTATCTATAAAAGGGTAAAGGGCTGCGGCAGCACCAACGCCACCAACCGCTGAAGTAGCGATCAGCCAATTGCGGCGATCCTTGTCCATACAGGGTTTGTCACTCATTTACAGAATTCCTCGAAATAACATTTATAGGTAGAAATTGCTTAAAGTTAGGATTTTAAAGTAAAAAGATGGGTAAGCAAGAAAGTTATAGGGTTAATCACCAGTTAATCTATATTTGAGGCAAAAGGAGGCTATTGATGAGTGTTTTAAAAGAATTTAGGGACTTCGCCGTTAAGGGCAACGTCATTGATTTAGCGGTGGGCGTAATTATTGGGGGCGCTTTTGGGAAAATTGTCGATTCCCTTGTAAATGACATCGTGATGCCCGTGATTTCGACCCTTTTAGGGGGACATATCGACTTTACTAACCTTTTTATTGTCCTCGGAAACATTCCTGAAAATGTTCCACGCACCTTTGATGCTTTAAAGAAGGCCGGGGTTCCTATTTTTGCCTATGGCAATTTCATCACCATTTCCATTAACTTTATTTTATTAGCCTTTGTAATCTTTCAAATGGTCAAAGTGGTGAACAAGATTCGCCTCATGGACGCTCCCTCGGCACCAATCACACCACCAACTCCAGAAGACGTAGTGCTACTGCGTGAGATTAGAGATAGTTTAAAAAAATAATTAAGGCGCACTAAAACCATGCTTAATCGTCTCTGGCTCACTTTTGCACAAGCTGTCACTATTTTATTGGCCGCCTGGCTTATTGTGGCAACTCTTAAACCCCAATGGATTGGTAGCGTGCAAATAAGCTCTTTAATTGAGAATGCCTCCTTAAAAGAGGCTGCCTACGATGGCCAACTCAGCCCTGGGTCGTACCATGAGGCCGTGAAGCGATCGATGCCCGCAGTAGTGAATATTTTTACCAGCACTGTGGCAAACAAGACTAAACCGCATAAAGGTAACGTCTCTAATTCAGGGGATCCTTTCTTCAAATTCTTTTTTGGAGATCAGGCTCCTGAAGAAAATCCAAGCTCAAGCTTAGGATCAGGTGTTTTAGTAAGTCCTGAAGGAATCATTTTGACTAATTACCACGTCATTAGTGAAGCGGATGAAATTGAGGTGGCTTTAGCAGATGGAAGAAAATTCAAAGCAAAAATGATCGGGGGCGATCCAGAAACCGATATTGCGGTTTTAAAAATTGATGCCAACCAACTACCTCCAGCTATTACGTTTGGCGCAATGGAATCTGTTCATGTAGGGGATGTAGTACTTGCTATCGGCAATCCATTTGGGGTTGGACAGACTGTCACCTCGGGAATTGTTTCTGCAATGGGACGAGACCATCTTGGCATTAATACTTTTGAGAACTTTATACAAACAGACGCAGCTATTAATCCCGGTAACTCTGGTGGCGCATTAATTGATACTCGCGGAAATCTAATTGGCATTAACACGGCGATCTACTCAAATAACGGGGGCTCAATGGGCATTGGATTTGCGATACCCGCCAATCTAGTCAGGCAAGTCATGGAATCCATTCTCAAAAATGGGGCCATGACTCGTGGCTGGATCGGTGTGGAACCTCTCAATCTTTCGAAGGAGCTTGCTGAGTCCTTAAAATTACCGTCCAAGACTGGTGGAGTATTGCTTTCTGGAGTGCTGGAAGGTGGGCCAGCAGATCGCGCTGGAGTAAAACCAGGAGATGTACTTATCGCTATTAATAATCAACCAATTCAAGATGTCCGTAGTCTACTTAATCAAGTAGCGCAATTTAGACCTGGGAGTGATGTCAATGCGACAGTGCTACGCAAAGGTAAGGAGCTTGATCTAAAAATCGAAATCGGAATGCGTCCAAAACAAAAAAGGATGCATTAATTAGTGGGCAAGAATTTTCGAGAGAAAATCTTTTGCCCTTGGGGATCGAGCATCAGGGTTTCCAAAAAAATCTTCGTTACTACAGTCTTCGACAATTTTTCCGTGATCCATAAAAATTACACGATTGCTGACCTTGCGTGCAAACCCCATCTCATGAGTAACGCAACACATTGTCATGCCTTCATTAGCAAGCTTCACCATAACATCCAAGACTTCACCGACCATTTCGGGATCGAGTGCAGAGGTAGGCTCATCAAACAGCATGACGATCGGGTTCATGCTCAAAGCACGTGCAATGGCAACTCGTTGCTGCTGGCCGCCTGAGAGTTGGCCGGGAAATTTATCTTTTTGTTCAATTAAGCCAACGCGCTCTAAGTACTTGAGGCCATGAGACATTGCTTCATCGCTGGAACGGCCCAATACTTTTATTTGCGCAAGCGTGAGATTTTCAGTAACACTTAAATGGGGAAAAAGTTCAAAGTGTTGGAATACCATTCCCACCCTAGCTCTCAGCTTTGATAAGTTTGTTTTTGGATCGTGAAGTCGAACGCCATCAACCACAATCTCTCCAGCTTGAAATGGCTCCAAAGCATTGATAGTTTTAATCAAAGTGGATTTTCCAGATCCAGATGGACCGCAAATAACAACCACTTCTCCTTTTTTGATCGAGGTAGTGCAATCAGTTAAAACCTGAAAGGAGTCGTACCATTTCGAAACATTATTAAGTTCAATCATGATGGTCTATATATATTTATAGCAATTAAATTAACGAATAATCGCAACTTTCATCTGGATCTTTCGAACCACTTTAGAGAGCGAGAAGCAAATAACCCAATACGTAGCAGCAGCCAATACATAAGTTTCAATCGGGCGACCGTAATTCTTTCCCGCAATCTCAAAACCTTTTAATAGATCGTAAGCTCCAATGGCATAAACCAAAGAAGTGTCTTGGAATAAGATGATTGTCTGAGTCATAAATACGGGAATCATATTTCTAAAGGCTTGGGGTAAAACCACTAAGCGCATATTCTGACCATAAGTCATCCCTAGAGCTTGTGCCGCATAGGCTTGTCCTCTAGGAACAGATTGGATTCCAGCCCTCACAATTTCTGAGAAAAATGCTGCTTCAAATGCGATGAAGGTAATAGTGGCTGAAAGATCTGCCCCAATCGGCCTACCAATCAAAAGCGGCATTAATAGAAAAAACCAAAGAATGACCATGACTAATGGAATTGAGCGCATGGTATTAATATAAAACGTAGCTGGATACACTAAGGCAGGCTTCCCAGATAAGCGCATGAGCGCTAAAAAGGTGCCGAACACAATACCGCCGACTGTAGCGATTACCGTTAACTGGATGCTAAATAACAAACCCTTGAGGATGTAATTGGTAAATAGTTCCCAGTTATAGAAACTTAAATCAATGCTCATCATATCAATGCCATTTAGTGAGCCCCTGCATCATTGGTTGAAGCGATGAAACCTGGAATGCGACTTCTCTTTTCAATCGCGGCCATGACTCGATTTACTGCAAAGGCAGTCAGTGCATATAAAGCAGTCACAGCTAAATAGATTTCAACACCATGTGAAGTCTCTTCTTGAGCCTGCATGGCAAACAGGGTGAGCTCTGGAACTGAAACGGCAAATGCCACTGAAGAATTCTTAATCAAATTCATGCTCTCAGATGTCAGCGGTGGAATAATAATCCGCAATGCCATCGGGAGAATGACATAGCGATAGCTTTGAGCAGTAGTAAGACCAAGAGCGATAGCCGCCGCATTCTGACCAGTAGGTAAGGACTGAATACCTGCTCTCACCTGCTCTGCAATACGGGCTGAGGTAAAGAAGCCAAGAGCGATACTGACCAGCCAATAAGATGGAAGTGCTTTTAAGGGCAATACAAATGCTGGAATAACGTGATACCAAAGAAATACCTGCACGAGTATGGGAATATTTCTAAATAATTCAACCCAAGCAGTCGAGAGGCGAATAAGCACCCTGCTAGATCTCCCAGCATTCGGAAGCGTGCGCAAAGTACCCATTACCGCACCCAAGACTAAGGCAATTGCTAGACCTAGCCCAGCGACAGCCAAAGTCCAGCCCCAGGCTTTCATAAGCCAATCTAAGTAACTAGGGTCAGCATTTTGACCGAGGCCAAATAAAGCGGAAAAGCAGTGATCTACCGCATCGCCATCCAAGGTGCTTTTACAAAAAACACCCATATCTAGAGCCATTCTCTTACTCGCCTTTGCGAAAGATGATGTTGCCGTTTAGCGAGTGGTGTTTTGACACTTTATTTCTTCTGTTGATAGTCTTCTGCAGGCCTGTTGTTGGGATTTGCCCAAGCATTTTTTGTAGCAGGAGAGAGCTCTAAACCAACAATAATACCCTTAGGAGGAATTGGCTTTAAAAACCATTTATCCCATAGTTTAGGCATATTTCCATTGGCAACTATTTTCGCAATCGCTGCATTTACTGCTGCCTGAAACTCTGGATCATCTTTGCGGACCATAATTGCAATTGGTTCAGTACTCAAAACCTCTCCAACAATTTTGTATTCTTTAGGATTTTTGGAGTTAGCGATATTGCCAGCCAAAATTGAGCCGTCCATGACAAATGCATCAGCGCGACCAGACTCAAGCAATAAGAAACTATCAGCATGATCTTTACCATATACTTCATCGAAACTGACACCATTTGCTTTTTCGTGTTTGCGCAATAGTTGAACCGAGGTTGTTCCGGTAGTGGTAGCCACTTTCTTGCCATTGAGCTGAGATATAGAAGTAATTCCTGAGTTAGCTTTAACGGCAATGCGCACTTCTTCTACATATAAAGTGTTTGCAAAACTTACATCTTTTGCACGCGCTGTATTGTTGGTAGTTGTTCCGCACTCAATATCTACTGTACCGTTTTGCACCAATGGCACTCGGTTTTGCGATGTAACAGGCTGGTAATTAATTCTCAAAGTACTGAGGCCTAATTTGTTTTTTATGTCACCTAAAATCATTCGGCAAATTTCCACATGATAGCCATCAAAACGGCTATCACCAGTGGTGTAGGACATGGGAATTGATGATTCACGTACACCCATTGTTACTGAGCCACTTGATTTAATTTTGTCCATGGTTGGGCTTGCTGCAAGCACGCCAACTGAAAAAAGAGAGGGGGCTGCAGAAAAAATAAGCACTGAGATTACTGAAATTACTGAAATACCAATTGAACGTGTCTTTTTCATATTAATCGATCTCTTTTAAACATCATAGTCTAGGTTATGTAATGCCTTATATGCTCACTTTTAGCAGAATTTTGATCTTTTATCTAGCATTTAGGTGGAGTTACAAAAGAAAAGGGTGGCTAAGCATTGTTATTAGGTGCTTTTGCTACCGATTGTCTAAGATATGACGCAACCTCTCATTGACTTAATTCGATCGCCAGAATTTACTTGGTCATAAGTCTTATGGTTACGGGTATAAATGGTTATTTTTTACGGGGAAGTGAGCATAAGCCTACCCAATTTTTAATCCACCCCCAGGAAAAAAATGCATTGAATTAACCGCAACATAATTCATAGCGCAAACATTACCAGAAAACAAAAGTCTTCAACACAAACTCGCATACCAACACCTCAAAAACAAGCAAAGCACTGTCAGCAAATAATTAAACAAGAATGCTTGTAACAGAAGCAACTGAAGTTAAATCAGCAAAAGTTGATAAGAACAGCCTAAAGTACAGAAAAAAACCCACTGTGTTTCCACAGCGGGTTAATTTAATTCCAAACTAATCTTCAACTAGCCTAAGCTAGCATTCAATTAGAAAGTGTGACGTACGCCTAAGGCATAGCCATTAGTATTCAAGCTATTTGTACCAGTAGCAGTACCAGAAGCGCTAACAGTTGAATAATTGCTTGTGTTCTCAGCGCCAACGATTGCATACAAGTTTGTGCGCTTGCTTAACCAGTAGTTAGCACCTAACTGCCATGCATTAAAGTTTGCTGTTGGTTGGCCTGTGCCGTACGCTGTGTAGCGACCCAAACCAGCAGATGCCCAACCTTCGATCGTTGGTGTAATAAAGCTACGAACACCAATCTGTTCAGCTTGACGCTTAACATAGTAGCCACTATTTTCTGAGTAAGTAACCTTACGTGTTACCCATTGCGCATATGCCTTCAAGATACCGAAGTCATAAGTTGCAGCAACGTAACCCTGGTTATCATGAACGTTTGTTCCTAAGGCACTAGCACCGCCAACACCGAAAACAGTTGGTGAACCAACAGCAGCAACCGCTGCTGAAGAAGAAGCTTGAGGTACAGCTGGTGCGTATGGGTTTGTAGCTGACAAAGACTGGTAGTTAGCTGTTGCAAACAACTTATTCCATGTGTAATCTGCGCCTAAGCCCCAACCATTTTGGTTATTAGTACCACCAGTTACTGTAGTTGAGTTAGTTACCGTTTGATTGGTATTTGAGTTGTTAGCAACAACAAGGCCATGAGCCTGGAAGCCAGCAAAGTTAGCTGAGTTTACTGTCAATGAGTTATTTACACGAACTGTGTAAGAAGCATTGTTGTCTTGACCAGTTGCGCCAACTGTGGCAGCAGCTGCAGCAGCACCAGGAAGCTTGCTATTAATTGGGTAGATAACATCACCAACCATATTATTTGCTTGACCAGCATCAGTTGCGTTTACAGCGTTGTGAATTGGTGTGTACTGTGTACCAACTGCGAAATCACCAATACCGTTTTTCTTCAAACCAACAAAAGTTTGACGGTTGGCTGTTGCGCCAGATGAAAATGCAGAAGATGAGTTTGGTGTAATAGCTTGCTCAACAGTAAAAAATGCAGACAAACCGCCGCCCAAATCTTCAGTGCCTTTGAAACCAAGACGGGATGTTGACTCTGCACTATCAGAAAATGCATTTCCTGTTGTTTTAGTTGCTGTGCTGTTTACTACAGCTGAAGAATTGCCACCAATGTAACCAACGTCCAAAATACCGTAAACAGTCACGCTTGACTGAGCTGAAGCAGCGCCAGCAAATGCTGTCAAAGCTGCTAATGCGAATAGCGATTTTTTCATTCTTTAAATCTCCATAAATTGAAAGTAATGCCCAAATAAAAATGGGACTAATGAATTTTGCTTGTTTTGCCTCGCTAGACTAGAGGTGAGGGTATGTAGGAACTATTTTTGCTTGTCAAAAGGTAGTTTTTTGGCTTTCTTCGTTGTATCTCGACAACAATACCTTTGATTTCTGTCTTTTAAGGCTTTTAAATGACAGAATTGTCATATGGCAAGCCGTGAATTCTTAAAAACGCTGGGTTACGCACGATTAGGTGATGTATCTGCGCAACAAAAACTCGCTTCCGCCTACCTGACTGGAGCCTTTAAAACCCCCATCCAACCCTCTAACGCTCTGCTCTGGTTAGAAAAATCTTATTTTTCTATTGAAAATCAGATACTTAGGAAATTAGACTTTGATGGGTCTGATTATTTCTCACAAGGACTGCAATCGTCTGAATTTTTAGCGGTTCTTGAGCAAATATCGACTGTTCCCCTAGCCTCCACTTTTAATTCACCCGCCTTTTCTTTTGGATGGGACTCATTCTGGAAGATTGCCAATGCTAATACTGATGCAAGTGCCGCGGCGCAATGGCAATTAGCGGAGCTTTTACTCCATCCAGATAAAAAGGATCTACAAATAGAACTAACTCGGTGGCTTGCAAAAAAGCATAGTGAAACCGAATTTACCTCGCTAAAAAAAATTGCCATGCAGTTCTTATTGGAGCTAGCTAATTCTGAGAACGCTTTTTATATTCAAGCAAAAGAGTTGCTAGTTCAGCTACAACCGAAAAATGAAACACTCTCCTCGCTTTGGCAAGATTGGCTTTCTGAAAAAAATGAACGTGCTCTTTTGCAGGCCGCCGAATTAGGTCTTACGGTTGCTAAGTTGACACTTGGCTTGAGGCTTGCACAACTTGAAGGGGAAGTTTCTACCAAGAAGAAGGGTGCCCCCAACAATTCGAATGCCTCCCTTAAAAAAGCAGCACATTGGCTGGAGCTTGCCGCTAAAGATGGCGATCGAGATGCCTGGTTTGCTCTAGGGGAAATTTATCGCAAGCCCCAATTTTCGGGATATAACGCCGCCGAGAGTAATCGCTGTTTTGATAACGCCGCCGATCTTGGTCATGCGCAAGCGCAATTTCGCAAGGGGGCTAATCTGTGGCGTAAGCGCGAAAAGATTGAAGAGACAGTTCGCGGCCTTCAAGCTTCTTACTGGGTTTGGCAAGCGCATCAGCAAGGAGTGCCTGAAGCAAAAGATCTACTGGTTAAAATTTTGGAGAATGTTTCCAATCCTAAGGGCAATGAATGGTTCAAGCTCGCAACCTTTGCTGATCTTGCTTTAAACCATGCGGAACATAAGTTAGATGAGGAATGGATCTTGATGTGCCATCGCCTCATTATTGCCAACCAATTTAATCTGAGTAAAGCTGAACTACTCCTTTGTGAAGTAGGCCAGCTCCAGCATGAGCATTGTGTGGTGGTCGACATCCGCTGGGAACTACCAAAGATATTACCCAGACTGATCCAGATAGACACCACCCAACAACGCCGCTCCTTATTAGCAGCAGGAAAAGTATTTGCAGGCATTGGGTCAGGAGTGGAAGGTAATCTTCGACAAAGACGCTATCGTTTTGACCGCGTGAATAAGTGGCTGAATGCCACCTTTTCTAAAACCTCAGCAGAAGCTACAACAGCCTAGTTTGTTTTTGACTCAGTAGCCGCAGTAGCATCCGCTTCATCGTTTGAGGGTTTTGGCACGTAAAAGCGCGCTACCAATAAGCCCAACTCGTACAGCAAGGTCATGGGCACTGCCAAGAGCAGTTGCGACAATATATCCGGGGGCGTTACTACCGCGGCAACAATAAAAGCCCCTACGATGACATAAGGACGGATTTCTTTTAGCTTAGCCAAGGGAACTAGACCCATTCGCACCAGCACCACCACTACTACAGGCACTTCAAAGGTAATACCAAAGGCCAAGAAGGTAGTCATCGCAAAACTAAGGTAGTTATCAATGTCAGTAGACATTTCCGCGCCCAGCGGTGCGTTGTAACTGGCCATAAATTTAAATACCGTCGGAAACACTAAAAAATAGGCAAATGCCATACCGACAATAAATAAGGTGTAGCTACTGACCACCAAAGGCAAAATTAACTTGCGCTCATGAAGATAAAGGCCGGGGGCAATAAATGCCCACAACTGATACATCACTACTGGTAATGCGATGACGAAAGCCACCAGCATCGTCACCTTCATTGGCACGAAAAATGACCCCGTGACATCAGTCACGATCATCTTGCCCCCTACTGGCAGAGCTTCTAATAATGGCTGCGCAAATAAATGAAAAATATCAGGCGCCCAATACACTAGGCCGATAAAAACAATAATGATCGCTAAGCCAGCCTTAATGACGCGGTCACGCAACTCATATAAATGCGATAAGAAAGATTCCTGGATACCGGAATCTTCGGTGGAGTAATTTTGCGTCATTAGTTAGGAGCTTCGGGGCTTTTATTTATTACTCAGTTTATGGGTTGGAGCTGTGATGAAACCGTTTCATCCTAGCCGCACCAGACTGTACTCGCGTACGCATTCCAGTAGAGCGCTTAAACCAAATAGGCCTGGCTGCCCGCTTAATGCCCCAGCTGTTTCGTCCTTGGCGTTTTGATTTTTGCAGAACTTCTTTTTCATTCAGTACAGGCTTGGTGAAATTGTGCTCAAAAATATCTGCCTGATCGCTTAGATGGGCGTTTGCCTCTTGAACAGTGGACTGAAGGCTGCTCTCCACCTCCCTCAAGGCCGCCGCGCCCTCTTCGCGCAGTTGCTTAAATTCTTCAACTTCCATCTGACGACTGACTTCAGATTTGACCTCCGCCATATAACGCTGCGCACGGCCAAATAAATTGCCAGCCATACGAGCCACTTTCGGCAAGCGCTCTGGACCAACCACCACTAAAGCGACTACTGCAATAAGAGCAAGCTTTGAAACGCCAAGATCAATCATTTAAGAGACCACATGATCTCTTCACGCGCCTCTTTAATCACTTGCTAATGTCTTTAGCCTGCACGTCCACAGTCTTATCTGCAGGAACAGCGGTGTTTTGCACAATTTGATCTTTGGGTGCTTCTGGCGTCTCCGCTGTTTTCATGCCGTCTTTGAAGCCCTTTACGGCGCCACCCAAATCTTGACCAATATTACGTAATTTTTTGGTACCAAATACCAGCATTACGATGACCAACACAATTAACCAATGCCAAATGCTAAATGAACCCATTTTCAAATCTCCTCGGATTATTTTTTCCAGGGGCGGGGACCGCCCATCACATGTAAATGCAAGTGATAAACCTCCTGCCCACCATCTACACCATTGTTCACCATTACCCTAAAGCCACCATCTTTTCCGGGACGGGAGCCCTGCTCTTTGGCAAGACGCGGTGCTAATTCCATCATTCTACCCAGCAATGGTGCATCCATGGGTTCTGCAGATTCCAGCATCGGAATATGTTTCTTGGGAATGATTAAGAAATGCACTGGCGCAGCTGGGTGAATATCTTTAAAGGCGAAGATTTCCTCATCTTCATACACCTTCTGGGAAGGAATAAGCCCTTGAGTAATCTTACAAAATAAGCAATTAGGATCGTATGGCATGGTTTATTTTGTATTTACTCTTTAACGGCAGCTTTTCTAGCGGCCTTTTCTTCGATTCCTGAGGTACCCAAGCGGCGATCCAGCTCAGCAATCACGTCTTCTGGGCGCAAATGAAATTGAGAAAGTGCAACCAGGCAATGAAACCAAAGGTCAGCCATTTCACCAACCAAGAACTTTTGTTGCTCTGGGGCTAAATTTGAGTGACGGGTATCCTTGGCAGCCATTACTGTCTCGGTCGCCTCCTCGCCAATCTTTTTCAAAATCCCATCATCGCCCTTGGAAAAGAGCAAGGCGGTGTAAGAAGTCTTAGGATCAAGCTGGCCCGCTTTAAAAGCATCCCGGCGTTGATCCACGACATCCGCCAAATGGGCAAAAGCAGAGTCTAAATGTGTTGGTGTATTCGCAGAACTAGTCATAGGGTGATTTTAGGTCTTTTTCATGACGAAACAATACATCCGCCCTGGGTGCCTCTTTTTAAGTTTGACTTACTTTTTTAGACTGAGACTCATCCACCCAGGCAGATTGGGCAGAATCCCACGCCCTGAAAAAGCAACTGTGCTCCCCCGTGTGGCAAGCAATACCGTCTTTTTGTTCCACTAAAAGCAAGATAGTGTCGCCATCGCAGTCGAGATGAATTTCTTTGATCTTTTGAGTATGGCCTGATTCTTCACCCTTATGCCACAGCTTTTGTCGTGAACGGGTCCAGTAAACAGCCTCGCCTAAACGCAGAGTTTCTAATAAGGCATCCCGATTCATCCAAGCCATCATCAAGATGTCTTTGCTGCCAACCTCTTGAGCAATCACAGGTACCAGACCTTGATCATTCCAAGTCACGGCATCTAGCCAAGGCCCTGACATCAAAGAATCAATAGGGGTAAATGTACTCTTGGGTGGGATCTTCGGTGCGCTCATGTTTGAACTTTACAACTAATCCAAACTGACTACTTAAATTCGAACCGGAATTCCTTGGCTTGCCATATATTCCTTAGCTTGTTGCACGGTGTATTCGCCATAGTGAAAGATGCTAGCGGCGAGGACAGCATCCGCATGCCCTTTAGTAATACCGTCTACTAAATGCTGCAAATTACCCACTCCGCCAGAAGCAATCACCGGAATACTGACAGCGTCACTCACAGCAGCGGTTAATTCGAGATCAAACCCATCTTTGCTACCGTCTCGGTTCATGCTGGTTAAGAGAATCTCACCAGCGCCTCGCTGAGCCACTTCCATTGCCCATGTCACTACATCCATGCCGGTAGCAGTTCTGCCACCATGGGTGAATACTTCCCAGTTGCCCGCGGCTGTTTTTTTGGCATCGATGGCAACCACAATGCATTGAGAACCATAATATGCCGCCGCATCAGAAACCAAATCGGGCTTGGCGACTGCTGAGGAATTCATGCTGACCTTATCAGCGCCAGCATTCAGCAAGCGTCGTACATCAGCAACCGCACGTACGCCACCACCAACCGTTAATGGAATAAATACCTGAGATGCGACATCCTCAATGATGTGCAAAATTAAATCCCGTCCATCCGAGGTGGCAGTAATGTCTAAAAAAGTAAGCTCATCAGCACCCTGCAAGTCATAACGACGGGCAATTTCTACTGGATCGCCAGCATCGCGCAAACCCACAAAGTTCACACCCTTAACTACGCGCCCTGCAGTGACATCCAGGCAAGGAATGATTCTTTTCGTTAACACCTTAGATAATTTTCTTGGCGAACTTAAGCGTCAGCTCATCGGCATATTTTTGCGCCATGGTCAGATCAAGGTCGCCTGCATAGATAGATCGGCCTGCAATCACACCCATAATGCCTTCGGCTTCAGCAGCGCAGAGCGCTTCAATATCATGATTGTTCGATAGGCCGCCACTAGCAATCACAGGAATCCGAATCGCTTGAGCCAATTTAATGGTGGCTTCCATGTTGACCCCCTTGAGCATACCATCTCGCCCAATGTCGGTATAGATAATGGCTTCAACACCCCAGTCTTCAAATTTTTTGGCCAAGTCAATCACTTCATGGCCAGTAATCTTGCTCCAACCATCTGTTGCCACCTTGCCATCGCGAGCATCTAGGCCCACCATGATGTGCCCTGGAAATGCCGTACAGGCATCTTGAACAAACCCAGGGTTCTTGACTGCAGCAGTACCAATAATGACCGTGCTAATACCATCATCTAGTAAGCGCTCAATGGTATCCAAATCTCGGATACCGCCACCCAATTGCACTGGAATCTCATCTCCCACGGCTTTAAGGATCGATTTAATCGCAGCTTCATTTTTCAGCTTGCCAGCAAACGCGCCATTGAGATCAACTAGGTGCAAACGTCGTGCGCCTTTGCTAATCCAATGCGCGGCCATGGCACCAGGGTCTTCTGAAAAGACCGTGGCTCTATTCATATCACCTTGTTCCAGTCGAACACAGTGGCCATCTTTTAGATCAATTGCGGGAATCAGCAGCATGTCAAAGAATAATTAAGGTTGCCAAGAAACAAAATTTTTATAAAGCTGTAAACCATATTCTGCACTTTTTTCTGGATGAAACTGGGTTGCAAAAATATTATCCTTTGCAACCGCAGAAGTAAACCAATCGCCATACTCCGTTGAGCCCACAATATCTTCACTACGCTGGGCCACCACGTAGTAGCTATGCACAAAGTAAAAACTCGTTAAATCTGGAATACCTTCCCAAATGGGGTGCTGGCGATCTTGGCGCACTTGATTCCAGCCCATATGAGGGACTTTATAAGCAGAGCCATCTGGCTGTAGTTGTCCTGCTAACTCAAAACGGCGGACTTCACCTGGGATTAAACCTAAACAAGGGGTCCAGCTTGAATGGGCCCCAGAGCGCACTTCGGCGCTCTGATCAAAAAGCATTTGCTCCCCTACGCAAACCCCCAATAGCGGTTTATTTTGCGCGGCATCTAAAAGGGCTTCGAGCAAACCAGACTCTTCTAAGTGCTTCATACAATCGGGCATAGCGCCTTGGCCTGGAAGAACTACACGCTCTGCCAATCTAATTTCTTCAGGGGTACGGGCAATCAAGATATTGGCATCTGGCGCTACATGATGAAAGGCCTGATATACGGAACGTAGGTTACCCATTCCGTAATCTACGATCGCAATTGTTTGCACCAACTTTTAACCTGTGTTCTGCTGTTTTCTACTGGGCACTAGAAAAGCTCTAGATTAAAGACTGCCCTTAGTAGAAGGAACGGCACCAGATGCACGCGGATCAATTTCCAAGGCCATGCGCAAAGCGCGACCAAAGGCTTTAAATACGGTTTCAATCTGATGATGGGCATTAATGCCACGTAAATTATCAATATGCAAGGTCACGCCGGCATGGTTTACAAAACCGCGGAAAAACTCAATACTTAGATCCACATCAAAGTCACCTACCCGCGCGCGGGTGAAGGGAACGTTAAATTCTAGGCCTGGACGGCCAGAAAAATCGATCACTACACGGGACAAAGTTTCATCCAAGGGCACATAAGAGTGACCATAGCGAGTAATGCCCGCTTTATCGCCGACCGCCTTAGCAAACGCTTGACCCAAAGTAATGCCAACATCCTCAACCGTATGATGATCATCGATATGGGTATCTCCATTCGCGACGACTTTTAAGTCAATCATGCCGTGACGGGCAATTTGATCGAGCATGTGATCCAAAAAAGGGACGCCTGAGGCAAGCTCAGCCCTACCTGAACCATCTAGATTAATGGTGATGTGGATTTTGGTTTCCGAAGTGTTTCGGGTGACGTCGGCTTGCCGCATGCTTCATTGCGCCGCGAGGCGAAGTATTGATGGAAGCTTCATAATATCATTCCTAATAGAGACATAAATACTGAGTTTGCTTTACTACGTTGATTTTATTTTTTGCTGATTTTTAACCAAAGTCCCTCATGAGCCGTTTTTGGAGCCCCGTTGTTCAGACCCTTACCCCTTATGTTCCAGGGGAACAGCCAAAAATGGCGAGGTTGGTCAAACTCAACACCAACGAAAGTCCTTATGGGCCATCACCCAAGGCACTAGCAGCTATCCACGAGCAAACCAACGATGATTTACGCCTGTACCCAGATCCCGAAGGACTGGCGCTCAAGCAAGCCATTGCTGATTTACATGGTTTAGATCCAAAGCAGGTATTTTTAGGAAATGGCTCAGATGAAGTTCTGGCCCACGTCTTTTTAGGACTTTTAAAACAAAACTTGCCAGTCCAATTTCCGGATATTACCTATAGTTTTTACCCGGTCTACTGCAAGCTCTTCGACATTCATTATCAAACCATCCCCTTGGGGGATGGTTTTGGTATCCAAACCGCCGACTACCAATCCCCCAATGGCGGAATTATTTTTCCCAATCCCAATGCCCCAACGGGTAGAGCGATTGCGCGCCGTGAAATTGAAGACCTGCTCGCCAAAAATACAGACTCAGTAGTGGTGATCGATGAGGCGTATGTTGATTACGGCACGCAGTCTTGTATTGAGCTCCTGCGTGGCCCTTCCTGCCCAGAAAATCTCTTAGTGGTTCACACTCTCTCAAAATCTCGCGCATTGGCTGGTCTGAGAGTTGGCTTCGCGGTGGGTCATCCCGCCTTAATTGAAGGTCTTGAGCGCGTTAAGAATAGTTTTAACTCCTACCCTTTGGGACGCTTAGCGCAAGCTGGCGCTATTGCCGCCATTCAAGATCAAGCCCACTTGGAATACACCAGCAACAAAGTCATTCAAACGCGTGAGCACTTGGTAGCAGAGTTGGCAACGTTAGGGTTTGATACCTTACCTTCTACAGCAAATTTTATTTTTACTCGTCACCCCCGGCATGCTGGCGCAGTGCTATACCAAGCTCTCCGTGATCGAGGCATCATTGTTCGCCATTTCAAATCAGCACGTATTGAGAATTTTCTGCGAATTACGATTGGTACAAATGCCCAAAATGATGAATTCGTTGCTGCTTTGAAAGAGATTTTGTCTACTTCTTAAGTCGCATCTCAGCAGCACGCGCGTGAGCCTGCAAACCTTCACCATGAGCTAATGTACTAGCTACAGCACCAAGCGTTTGCGCACCAGCCTCACTAACCTCAATCATGCTTGAGCGTTTAATAAAGTCATATACGCCCAATGGAGAGGAGAAACGCGCTGTGCGCGCAGTTGGTAAAACGTGATTTGGACCAGCACAATAATCTCCAAGAGATTCACTGGTGTAGTTGCCCATAAAGATCGCACCTGCGTGACGAATTTGCTCTGCCCACTGACGAGGCTCTACAGCACAAATCTCTAAATGCTCAGCCGCAATTGCATTAGCAATTTCGCAGGCCTCACCCATATCTTTTACTTGAATCAATAGAGCGCGATTAGTTAAGGATGCTTCAATCACTTTGCGTCTAGGCATCTCTGGCAATAGTGCATTAATACTTGCTTGAACCTGCTCAATAAATTGCGCATCAGGACAAAGCAAAATCGATTGCGCTTGCTCATCGTGCTCTGCCTGGGAAAATAAGTCCATGGCAATCCAATCGGGATTGCTGGAGCCATCACACAACACTAAGATTTCTGAAGGGCCAGCAATCATATCGATACCGACAGTTCCAAATACTCTGCGCTTAGCAGCCGCTACATAAGCGTTACCAGGGCCCACGATCTTATCAACTGATGGAATGGTTTTTGTGCCGTAAGCCAAAGCCCCAACTGCTTGTGCTCCACCAATCGTAAAGACGCGATCAACTCCTGAAAGCCATGCTGCAGCTAAAACCAAAGGGTTTCTTGCACCATCAGGGGTAGGCACCACCATGATGACTTCATTCACACCAGCAACCTTTGCGGGAATGGCATTCATCAAAACTGAAGAGGGATAAGCCGCCTTACCGCCTGGAACATAAATACCAACACGATCAAGCGGGGTGACTTTTTGACCTAAGCGAGTACCGTCAGCTTCTTCGTATTCCCAAGAGTGGCAGCCGACTTCAATTTTTTGCCTCTCGTGATAAATACGTACGCGCTTAGCGGCCACATCTAAGGCATTTTTTTGCTCGGCAGATAAACCCAGATAAGCGAGCTCTAACTCTTTACGAGAAATTTCCAATTCGGAAACGTTAGCCACATTTAAGCGGTCAAACTGCTTGGTAAAACTGAGTACGGCTTCATCACCCGTCAATTTGACTTGCGCCAAAATATGGGCCACAGCTTTATCAATCGCCTCGTCATCTGCCATCGGCAGCGATAAGCTAGCCAACAAGGTCTCTTTAAACCCAGCTTCTTTACTCTGAAGACGTTTGATATTGATGTGTGGGGCAGACATGATTTTTTACTTTAATAACTCAAAGAACGGTTGAAGCTGAGCACGCTTTCGCTTATATGAAGCTTGATTTACCACTAGGCGTGCACTGATATCGGCAATCGGCTCTACTTCAATTAAGCCATTCGCACGCAGGGTATTGCCAGTAGAAACCAAATCGACGATCGCATCTGCCAGACCCACCAATGGAGCAAGCTCCATTGATCCGTACAAATGAATCGTATCGATATGAACCCCTTTATTGGCAAAGTGCTCACGGGCACAATTGACGTACTTGGTTGCGACTTTTAGGCGGGAACCTTGCTTGACTGCGGAGGCGTAATCAAAGCCTTCTTTGACAGCAACGGACATGCGGCACTTAGCAATATGCAGATCAAATGGAACATAGAGGCCATCGGTTCCATTTTCCATGAGCACATCTAAACCAGCGACCCCAAAATCAGCCCCACCAAATTGCACATAAGTAGGCACATCAGAGGCTCGCACAATAATCAGACGAACCTCTGGATTGGAGGTCTCAATAATCAGTTTGCGTGATTTTTCTGGATCTTCTAATGGCCGAATACCAATCTTAGATAAGATTTCAGCGGTTTCTTCGAAGATGCGCCCCTTCGAGAGGGCTAGAGTTAACTTCATGAACTAATTATCCCTTAGGCTTACTTCACGCGCTCAATGTTGGCCCCTAATAAGGTCAACTTTTGCTCCATACGATCGTAACCACGGTCTAGATGATAGATTCGGTCGACCTGAGTCTCCCCTTGAGCGGCTAAACCAGCAATCACCAAACTGGCTGAAGCGCGCAGATCAGTAGCCATCACGATGGCCCCAGAAAGCTTCTCCACACCTTGGGCAATTGCGGTATTGCCCTCAATTGCAATATCAGCGCCCAAACGATTTAATTCTTGAACGTGCATAAAGCGATTCTCAAAAATAGTCTCGGTAATAGTGGAGTTACCGATAGCTACCGCATTGACAGCCATTAATTGAGCCTGCATATCGGTTGGAAAGGCGGGGTATTCAGAGGTGCGAAAGCTCACCGCCTTGGGTCGACCCCGCATAGACGCCTTAATCCAATCAGGGCCCACTTCCATTTCTAGGCCCACTTCTTTTAGTTTGACGATGACGGCATCGAGCGTATCCGGACGACAGTCTTTCACCAAAATTTCACCGCCCACCGCAGCGACAGCGCACAAGAAAGTTCCCGCTTCGATCCGATCAGCAATCACCGCATGTTCAGCACTATGCAGTTTTTCTACGCCCTCAATGACTAAACGATCACTGCCAATTCCCGTAATTTTCGCGCCCATCTTCACCAGTAGTTCAGCTAAATCGCCCACCTCTGGCTCGCGCGCAGCATTTTCCAAAATAGTTGTGCCAGAAGCCAACGTGGCTGCCATTAACAAATTTTCTGTACCGGTTACCGTAATCATGTCGGTCAAAATCGAGGCACCCTGCAAGCGACCCACTGACGCTGTGGTTTGCGCTTCAATATAACCACCCTTAATGTGAATGGTGGCGCCCATCGCTTTTAAGCCTTTAATGTGCTGATCTACTGGACGAGCACCAATGGCGCATCCGCCTGGCAAAGATACTTTGGCGCTGTGCATTCTAGCCAACAGGGGGCCCAGAACCAAAATAGAGGCGCGCATGGTTTTAACCATCTCATAGGTGGCTTCAGAACTTTTGATGTTAGCCGCATTGAGCACCAAATGATGATGATCGGTTGCATCAGGAAAGCTGACTTGAACACCCATCTCCTGCAAGATCTTGATCATTGTCCTCACATCTTGCAAATCAGGAACATTACGCAACGTGATGGGTTGATCGGTCAGTAAGCAGGCGCATAAGATGGGTAACGCAGCGTTCTTTGCCCCTGCGATCTTGACTTCGCCCACGAGCGGGACTCCGCCAATCATTCGTAATTTATCCATGAAACTATTCCAGTAAAAATCTAATCTAATATTTTAGGAAGCTGAATTCTGAGCAAACTCTTCAGGAGTAAACGCTTTAATCGATAAGGCATGAACTTCGGCCTTCATGCGATCACCCATGGCCGCATAGACCAATTGATGACGTTGGATGAGGCGCTTACTCTCAAACTCTGGACTCACAATGGTGGCAAAGAAATGTTGGCCATCGCCCTCAACCTGAATGTGGGTGCAGACGATACCTTGCTTGATATAGTCTTCAATTTGCTCGGGGGTTGGCAACATCATGATCTCCTGATAAATCTCAATTTAGCTAATACGTTATTTTGGTGAAACACTACTTAATTCCTTAACTTATAGCCTTTTTGTAATAAACGCAAAGCGACTGCTGAGACCAGCACAAAAAAGCACATGACGATCCCCAGGCTATTCCAAGGAGAAACATCCGAAACTCCAAAAAACCCATAACGAAATCCATCAATCATATAAAAGAAGGGATTGAAATTCGAAACGGCTTGCCATGCCGGTGGCAGAGAGTGAATTGAATAGAACACGCCAGATAACATCGTGGCAGGCATGATGAGGAAATTCTGAAATCCAGCCAATTGATCATACTTATCCGCCCAGATACCAGCAATAAGTCCCATACTTCCCAAAATAGCGGCGCCTAAAAAAGCAAAGGTCAAAATCCAAATAGGATACTCAAATGTTGGAGGGGCATACCAAGCCGTAATTACCAAAACTCCCAAGCCGACCATCACCCCACGAAATACTGCTGCTAAAACATAGGCAGCGTAAAACTCAAAATGACTAAAGGGGGCAAGTAAGACAAATACCAGATTACCGGTGATTTTTGACTGAATTAAGGAAGAGGAGGTATTCGCAAAAGCATTTTGCAAAACACTCATCATGACTAAGCCGGGAATCAAGAATGCGGCATAACTGAGATGCCCATACATTTGCTTGCCTTCAAGTACATGCCCAAAAATCATGAGGTACAAGATCGCGGTGAGCACTGGCGCAGCAACTGTTTGAAAGGCTACCTTATAAAAACGCTTTACTTCTTTGCGCAGCAAGGTTGGAAAACCACTTCCATATACGAGCATGGGTGGGGATTGATTGGCGGGCTGTTTCATAGCGCGCCCCCTGACATGATGTTGACAAACACATCCTCTAGGTCCACTTTACCTTCACCATCTTTTTTAATCGAGCCGTACTGACTTAATAAATTTTCAGTAGTATCCAGGGCTACAATTTTTCCTTGCTTTAGCATCGCAATGCGTTGACACAATGCTTCCGCTTCCTCGAGATAATGGGTGGTAAGGACGATCGTGTGACCATCTTGATTAAGGCGACTAATAAACTGCCAAAGTGATTGACGCAACTCCACATCGACTCCTGCCGTGGGCTCATCCAAAATAATGACTGGCGGTCTGTGTACCAGTGCTTGAGCAACCAAAACCCGTCGCTTCATGCCGCCAGACAAAGAACGCATATTGCTATCTGCTTTACTTGTGAGATCTAGGTGCGCAATGATTTCATCCACCCAAGCATCATTGTTACGAATACCAAAGTAGCCCGACTGAAATTGCAAAGTTTCACGCACAGTAAAAAAGGGGTCAAATACCAATTCTTGTGGGACAACCCCCAACATACGTCGTGCTTCACGAAAAGCACTTTGCACATCAGCCCCCATAATTGAGGCGTGGCCACGATCTGCCTTTACCAATCCAGCTAAGATGGAGATCAAAGTGGTCTTGCCAGCTCCATTCGGTCCAAGCAAACCAAAGAACTCACCTGGCTCAATCGATAGAGAAACATCATCCAAGGCCTGAAGTGCTCCATAACTTTTGGATATGTTTTTAATGGATATGGCAGCGCGCATACTATGACAAACCAAGCAGCGTAGAAACACCATAAACACTGGCCAATACTTTTAATTTCTCAGGAGCATGGACAATCTTCAACTGCTGACCATCTGCCTGTAATTTCTTTTGCCAGGCGAGCATCACTGTAATTACAGTGGAATCAAAATCACTGAGCGCTGAACAATCTACGGTTTTAACAGTCGTTAAATTCAATAAGCCCTCTTTCTCCAGCCGCAAAACATTTTCTTGCGTTACAGAAGCTGGTAATAAGAAGGTCATGATTTCGGCGATCTTTAGTTAACGGGTTTAGCTGATGCCAGTTGTTTATTGCGCTCTTGCAAAAACTTGACTAAGCCATCAACACCGTTTTGACTAATTTGATTAGCAAATTGATTGCGGTAAGCCTCTACCAACCAAACGCCCATGATGTTCATGTCATAGACTTTCCAGCCAGTAGCCGTTTTTTCTAGGCGGTAATCTAGCGGCACTGGATCACCATGACCGAGGACAACCGTTTTAACGACCACTTGGTTGTCATCAGGCGCAGCCCTCAATGGTTTGAATTGCACTGTTTGGTCGCGTAACTGACTCAGGGCACCAGAGTATGTGCGGATCAATAGCGTCTTAAATTCTGCCACCAACTGAGTCTGCTGCTCTGGAGAGGCCTTTTTCCAATTAGGCCCCATAGCCATTTCGGTCGTGCGACGCATATCGGTATGCGGAACAATTTTCTTATCAACCAAATCCACAATGCGGGGAATGTTCCCTTTTTGAATTTCGGGATCCGATTTCACTGAAGCCATTACATCCGAAACCACTGCCTTAATTAAGCCATCCGGAGTCGATTGATCTGGAGCCTGAGCATACGCAGTACCAACTATCAAAAATAATCCGGAAACTACTCTCAAAAGTGCTAAAGCCAAACCTTTTTGCATCGTTTTAAAACTTTTCATATATTCCTAAGCAACCAACCGTAATGAGGCCTGATTTTATTCCTTTAAGGCTAACTTAACTTACTCATAGCCATTCTCATAAGGCGGCATGAGGGGCTCTTCATCTTCACGCCCGTCATTAATTTGATATTCACGCCTCTGTATATAGGCATCCCGCAAAAAACTGTACCTATCAATCGCCGCGCCATTTAGCAAATCACCGGCCTCGTAATAGGTATTTCGGGCGTTCACAACCCGCAAACCGGTCACGCTATTGCGCAATCCCACGTCCGGAATATATTTAAAGAAGTAGTCCGTCTCTAAGTCAGCAGCCGTACCAAAGGTATCGCGAACAGAGCTTGGTCCGAAAAATGGCAGAACAACATACGGCCCAGAAGGAACACCCCAAACACCAAATGTTTGACCCCAATCTTCTTTGTGTTTTTCTAGGCCACCTGGGGTAGCCATATCAATAAAACCACCCAGACCAAACGTCGTATTGACCACGACCCGCATGAGATCGCTAAAGGCGTCGCTAGGCTTACCTTGCAAGAGATTATTCAGGGCAGTGTAAATATCGTTGTAATTACTAAAAAAGTTATAAATACCGTCGCGCACAAACTCAGGCAAAACAAAACGGTAGCCAGTAACTACTGGCTTTAAGAAATACGCATCCAAGTTTTCGTTAAATTCAAAAACCGAACGATTGAATGGTTCCCAAGGATCATTCGGGGACGGCTCAACGCCAGCAGGGATAGATGCGCAACCTACTAATACCGTGGCAATGCCCATAACGAGGAAATTTTTGAGCTTCGCCGCATCTAAAATCACTTTGCCGCGCCTTTGTCTTGGCCACTATCAGCCGCCTTGTTGTAGAGGAACTGGCTAATCAGGTTTTCTAAGACGATGGCTGATTGGGTTTGCGTGATTTTTTCACCAGCTACCAACATATCATCAGAACCACCGGCCTCTAAGCCAATGTACTGCTCGCCCAATAGACCTGAAGTCAAAATCTTAGCCGAAGAATCTTTAGGAAATTTATACAGCTCATCAATCGTCATGACTACAGTGGCTTGATACGTTTTATCGTCGAATGAAATATTGGCGATACGCCCAACCACTACTCCCGCACTTTTAACGGGTGCGCGAGGCTTTAATCCGCCAATATTATCAAAACGGGCTGAAATTTTGTAGGTAGGTGTAAAGGAAACCGCATTCATATTACCCACTTTGAGCGCCAAAAATAATGCCGCCAACAAACCAATGGCTACAAAAATTCCGACCCAGATATCAATTGCACTTTTTCTCATAAGAGTCCCAGTTTATGCTTTCTAATTCGAGAACATCATTGCGGTTAGCAGAAAATCCAATGCTAAAACCGATAAAGAAGAGATCACTACCGTACGGGTAGTTGCTTTGGATACACCCTCTGGCGTGGGGTTAGCTTCATACCCTTGATAAAGGGCAATAAATGTAACCGCTACACCAAACACGGCACTTTTAATTAAGCCGTTGCCAATATCAGAGAAGAGGTCTACTCCGCCCTGCATCTGTGACCAGAAAGCCCCTGAATCAACCCCAATCAAGGGAACGCCTACAAAGTAGCCGCCCATCACACCAACAGCAGTAAAAATTGTAGCCAAAATAGGCATTGCAATAATGCCAGCCCACAGTCGCGGTGCAATCACACGACTTAGCGGATCAACCGCCATCATCTCCATGGCGCTGAGTTGTTCACCCGCTTTCATTAATCCGATCTCAGCAGTCAGTGAAGTTCCTGCGCGACCAGCAAATAATAAGGCAGTGATCACGGGACCTAACTCACGTGTTAAGGAAAGGGCGACCAATAAACCCAATGCCTGCTCTGAGCCATAGCGGTTCAAAGTGTAATAGCCTTGCAAACCCAATACAAAACCGACAAATAAGCCAGATACGGCGATGATCACAAACGAGTGGTTGCCCACAAACAGTATTTGATCGGAAACTAAACGAGGTCTCTTTAATAGAAAACCCGAACGCCAAACGACTGCGACAAACATGCGCGCTGCAAGCCCAAGACTAGTTAGGTTACGACGAACAAAAAATCCGAGATCCCCAAATAGATCGAGGGCTTTATAAAAGATGCTCATAAAGCGCTCACCCCAAAGTCTTCTTCCAAAGTTTGACCGGGATAGTGAAATGGCACAGGGCCATCAGGCGCTGCATCCAAAAATTGACGGACAAAAGGATCCACGGAACGACTCAACTCCTCCGGTGTACCCTCTGCACCAATGCGGCCGTTGGCAATGAAATACACATAGTCTGCAATTTCAAACGTCTCTTCAACATCATGCGTGACTACTAGACTGGTTGCTCCCAAAGCATTGTTTAAATCTCGAATCAAGCGAGCGGTGATCCCTAAGGAGATGGGATCTAAACCAGCAAAAGGCTCGTCGTACATGATCAAAGGTGGATCCAAGGCAATTGCACGAGCGAGTGCAACACGCCTAGACATACCGCCAGAGATTTGCGCTGGCATTAGGTCGCGCGCACCTCTGAGGCCAACTGCATTTAGCTTCATCAGCACCAATGAGCGCAAAAGTTCTTCGCTCAAATTGGTATGCTCGCGCAAAGGAAAGGCAACATTCTCAAACACCGTTAAATCGGTAAAAAGAGCGCCAAACTGAAAAAGCATTCCCATCCGACGGCGGGCAGTCATGAGCTCGGCATTATTCATTTTGCCAATATCGCGACCTTCAAAAAGAATCTCGCCTGACTGTGCAGTAAATTGACCGCCAATGAGTCTGAGAATCGTAGTCTTACCGCAACCCGATCCACCCATCACGGCAACTACTTGTCCGCGGCGAAACTCCATATTGAGCCCCAACAAAACCTGTCTTTCACCGGGAGCATAAGAAAAGTTAACGTCCTTAACCGAAACGACAACTTCACCTATAGCTTGTTTGCTTGTGTTCAAAGGGTTTGCGTGGCTTTCATTCATGACCTCGATATTATCGTGGCAGAACCGAAGACCCCATTAAATACTCATCGACTGCCTGCGCACACTGACGGCCCTCTCGGATTGCCCAAACCACTAAAGATTGACCACGGCGCATATCACCTGCAGCAAATACCTTAGAAATATTGGTTTGATAGGCTTTTTGCCCCTCCACAGTAGCTTTTGCATTACCGCGGGCATCTTTTTCAACCCCAAAGGCATTGAGCACTTGTTGTGCCGGGGATACAAATCCCATAGCCAACAGCACTAAATCTGCCTTAATTTCGAATTCAGAGTTTGGCATTTCTGACATTTTTCCGTCTTTCCACTCCAAACGAACACCGATCAATTTTTCTACTTTGCCGTTTTTACCTTCAAAACGCTTAGTCCCTACTGACCAATCCCGCTCACAACCTTCAGCATGAGATGAGGAAGTGCGCAACTTAGTTGGCCAATAAGGCCATACCAAAGGCTTATTCTCTACTTCTGGAGGCTGTGGCAACAACTCAAACTGAGTAACTTGGGTGGCGCCGTGACGGTTTGATGTACCCACACAATCAGAACCCGTATCGCCGCCGCCGATAACGACGACATGCTTGCCTGTTGCGCGAATTTCATTCTTGAAATCGCCTGCATTTTCTTTATTCTGGGGAATCAAAAACTCCAAAGCGTAATGCACGCCCGCTAGCTCACGGCCAGGTACTGGCAAATCACGAGGCTGCTCTGCACCACCAGTAATCACGACTGCATCAAAGTCTTTCATCAGCTGATCAGGTGAAACGGTTTTTGTTGAATAGTTCTTTACTTCAGCACCAAGGGCTTCTTTACCAATAAAAACGCCCGTTTCAAATTTCACACCTTCAGCCTGCATCTGCTCAACGCGACGATCAATCAGCCATTTTTCCATTTTGAAATCTGGAATGCCATAACGGAGTAATCCACCGATGCGATCATTCTTTTCAAATACAGTAACATCATGACCCACGCGCGCAAGTTGCTGAGCTGCGGCCATGCCAGCAGGACCACCACCAACAATTGCCACCTTTTTACCGGTTTTGCTTTTTGGTAGCTGCGGAGTAACCCAACCATTTTCCCAGCCCTTATCAATAATGGCATGCTCAATGGATTTAATTCCTACTGCATCACTATTAATCGCCAAAGTGCATGCAGCCTCACAAGGCGCAGGACAAATCCGGCCAGTAAACTCGGGGAAGTTATTGGTTGATTGCAAAACATTTAATGCATTCTTCCAATCATCATGAAATACAAGGTCGTTAAAGTCGGGAATAATATTGTTGACCGGGCAACCGTCGTTACAGAACGGAATGCCGCAATCCATACAACGTGCGCCCTGCACTTTTGCTTCCGCATCAGTGAGAGCGAGAACAAACTCTTTGTAGTGATGGAGTCGTTTAACTGGCGCTTCGTATGTCTCATTGACGCGCTCGAACTCCATAAATCCAGTGACTTTACCCATATCGAATCCTTAGTATCTTTTCTTAATGTCTCTATTAATTAAGCAGCAACTGTTTTACTTTGGGCTTTTTCCCACAATTCACCTAGGGCCCGTTTGTACTCAGTTGGCAAAACCTTCACAAAGCGTGTGCGGGCATTTTCCCAATCCGCCAAAAGTACTTTTGCGCGCTCTGAACCAGTGTGATGGAAATGGCGCTCAATTAAGCCCTTCAAAATTTGCTCATCAGTAAAGCGCTCACCGCCATCTTTAACATCGATAGGCGCGTGCCATTCAGATTGCGGTACCTTGGCAATTTGCTCGGCTGTAGACAAGACCTTTTCTAAGCTAGCCATACTGGTATTGCAGCGCTTATCAAATAAACCATCTTCGTCATAGACATAAGCAATGCCACCGCTCATACCCGCAGCGAAATTGCGACCCGTTGCACCTAACACCACGACAGTCCCACCAGTCATATATTCACAACCATGATCACCGGTACCCTCAACAACCGTAGTGGCTCCAGAGTTGCGAACCGCGAAACGTTCGCCAGCGACACCATTAAAGAAGGCCTCACCACCAATGGCGCCGTACAGAACCGTATTGCCTACGATGATGTTTTTGGCGGTATCGCCACGGAACTCATGAGGCGCACGAACAATCACCCGCCCACCTGATAAACCTTTACCCACGTAGTCATTGCCATCGCCGACCAAATCTAAGGTGACGCCTCGCGCCAAGAAAGCCGCAAAACTTTGACCAGCAGTACCGTTTAGTTGAATATGAATTGTGTCATCAGGCAACCCCGCATGACCATAGCGTTGAGCAAGCTCCCCAGAAAGCATAGCGCCAACAGTGCGGTTCACATTCTTAACTGGAACGATGAAGGACACTTTTTCTCCGCGCTCTAAGGCTGGCTCACTCTTTTCAATCAAGATGTTATCTAAGGCGCTAGCTAAGCCATGATCTTGAGTCAGAATTTGATAACGAGGAACGTCAGCAGCAACTTGAGGGGCAGCAAAAATCTTGCTGAAATCTAAGCCGTGTACTTTCCAGTTATCAATACCTTTACGAGTATCCAAGAGATCAACGCGACCGATTAATTCATCAAACCGACGAATACCGAGTTGCGCCATGATTTCGCGCACTTCCTCTGCGATAAAGAAAAAGAAGTTCACAACATGCTCTGGTTTTCCAGAGAACTTCTTACGTAATTCTGGATCTTGGGTAGCAACCCCTACTGGGCAAGTATTCAAATGGCATTTGCGCATCATGATGCAACCTTCGACCACCAATGGTGCTGTGGCAAAACCAAACTCATCTGCGCCTAATAATGCGCCAATAACCACATCGCGCCCGGTCTTCATTTGACCGTCAGCCTGCACACGAATGCGACTACGTAAACCATTGAGCACCAAAGTTTGCTGAGTCTCAGCTAAGCCCAATTCCCATGGTGAGCCCGCATGCTTAATGGAGGACAGTGGAGAAGCGCCAGTACCACCATCATGTCCAGCGATCACTACGTGATCCGCTTTGGCTTTAGCCACGCCGGCGGCGATCGTTCCTACACCCACTTCAGAAACCAACTTTACTGATACATCTGCAGCAGGATTCACGTTCTTCAAGTCATGAATCAACTGAGCGATATCTTCAATAGAATAAATATCGTGGTGTGGAGGTGGAGAAATCAGCCCAACACCAGGCACCGAAAAGCGTAATTTGCCAATGTAATCAGAAACCTTGCCACCAGGCAATTGGCCACCCTCACCTGGTTTTGCGCCTTGGGCCATCTTGATCTGGATCTGATCGGCGGAGCGTAAGTATTCCGTAGTAACGCCAAAACGTCCAGAGGCAACTTGTTTAATTTTGGAGCGCAGGGAGTCACCGTCAAGCAATGGAATATGCGCTTCCACGACATCATCCCCCAAAATACTTGCCAAGGTTTCACCCTTCTTAATAGGGATACCTTTTAGCTCATTCACATAGCGATTGGGATCTTCGCCGCCTTCACCCGTATTCGATTTACCGCCAATACGATTCATCGCAATTGCTAAAGTTGCATGGGCTTCTGTTGAGATGGAGCCCAATGACATCGCGCCCGTTGCAAAACGTTTAACGATTTCTTTGGCGGATTCCACCTCATCTAACGCAATAGCTTTGACCGGATCAATTTTAAATTCAAACAATCCACGCAAAGTCATCTGACGCTTAGTTTGGTCATTAATGATATTGGCGTACTCTTTATAAGTCTGATAACCCTTCTCAGAACCAACCCGAGTGGCATGTTGCAATTTGGCAATAGTCTCAGGGGTCCACATATGATTTTCACCGCGAATACGGAAAGCATATTCACCGCCAGCCTCCAACATGTTGCTCAGAACAGGATCTGCTCCGAAGGCTGCAGAGTGCATGCGTAATGCTTCTTCAGCCACTTCAAATACACCAATACCACCAACATTCGATGGAGTACCTTTGAAGTAATGCTCAATCACATCATGATTCAAGCCAATGGCTTCAAAAATCTGTGACCCGGTGTAAGACATATATGTAGAAATGCCCATCTTTGACATCACTTTTTGCAAGCCCTTGCCGACTGCTTTTACAAAGTTCTTGACTGCCTTTTCGGCGGATAAGTCGCCAGATAAACCTTTAGCCATGTCAGCCAAAGTTTCCATTGCCAAGTAGGGATGGACTGCTTCAGCCCCATAACCAGCTAAGAGTGCAAAGTGATGCGTCTCGCGAGCACTGCCAGTCTCGACGACTAGTCCAACGCTAGTACGTAAGCCTTTTTCCACCAGATGCTGATGGATTGCAGAAGTAGCCAATAGCGCTGGAATGGCAACGTGTGCCTGATCAACCTGGCGATCGCTCACGATCAAAATGTTGTAACCAGAACGTACTGCATCAGCCGCTTCTGCACATAACGATGCTAAGCGCGCCTCAATTCCTGCTTTACCCCAAACGGCTGGGTAACAAATATCAAGTTCATACGAACGGAATTTGCCGTTGGTGTAATGCCCGATATGACGAATTTTAGTAATGTCAGAAAAATCCAAAATAGGCTGACTTACTTCTAAGCGCATTGGCGGATTAATATTGTTGGTATCCAATAAATTGGGTTTTGGTCCGATAAAAGAAACCAAAGACATCACCAGGTTTTCGCGGATAGAGTCAATCGGTGGATTGGTTACCTGCGCAAATAATTGCTTGAAGTAGTTATAGAGTGGCTTGTTCTTATTTGAGAGTACTGCTAAAGGACTGTCGTTGCCCATCGAGCCAATAGCCTCTTCACCATTCAATGCCATTGGTGCCATGAGGAACTTAATATCTTCTTGGGTATAACCAAAGGCCTGTTGACGATCTAATAAATTAGCCGCCGGACGAATGGTATTTTCTTCATCTGCCAGATCCCGCTTACTAACATCAACCTCATCTAGCTTTACACGTACCGCATCAATCCAGCTCTTATAGGGTTTAGCTTTGGATACCGCATCCTTTAACTCAATATCATCAATAATGCGGCCCTGCTCCATATCAATCATGAACATCTTGCCAGGTTGCAAGCGCCATTTTTGAATGATCTTACTTTCTGGGATGGGCAATACGCCGGCTTCAGAGGCCATGATGACTAAGTCATCATCAGTCACGTAATAACGCGCTGGACGCAAACCATTGCGATCTAATGTCGCGCCAATTTGGCGACCATCAGTAAAGGCCATTGCAGCTGGGCCATCCCAAGGCTCCATCATTGAAGCGTGATACTCATAAAATGCGCGACGGTTATCGTCCATCAAGGCATGCTGCTCCCATGCTTCTGGAATCATCATCATCATTGCTTGCGCCAATGGATAGCCTGCCATTACTAGTAACTCTAAACAGTTATCAAAACATGCTGTATCAGATTGGCCTGGGTAAATTAATGGCCAAAGTTTTTTAAGGTCATCACCGAGCACTGGGGAGCTAATTGCTCCCTCGCGGGCATTCACCCAATTGACATTTCCTTTAACCGTATTAATCTCGCCATTATGAGCAATCATGCGGTATGGATGCGCCAGCTCCCATGCTGGGAAGGTATTGGTGGAGAAGCGTTGATGCACTAAAGCTAACGCTGAAATAGTACGAGAATCTTGTAAGTCTTCGTAATACGCGCCTACCTGGTTTGCCAAGAGCAAGCCTTTATAAACAATCGTGCGAGCAGACATGGAGGTCACAAAATACTCTTTACCATGTTTTAAATGTAAATCTTGTATAGCGTGACTGGCTGTTTTACGAATGACGTACAACTTACGCTCCAGAGCATCAGTGGTCATGATGTCTCGTCCACGGCCAATAAAAATCTGACGAATAAACGGCTCTGTCATTCGAACCGTTGGAGACATCGGTAACTTCACATCTACCGGCACATCTCTCCAGCCCAATACAACCTGTCCCTCTAGGCGGACAGTACGCTCCAATTCCTGCTCACAAGCCAAACGGGAAGCTTGCTCTTTTGGTAAAAAGATCATGCCAACGCCATACTCACCTAGTGGCGGTAAGATGACATCTTGTTTGGCCATTTCTTCGCGATACAAAGTATCGGGAATCTGAATCAAAATACCAGCACCATCGCCCATCAAGGGGTCTGCACCAACTGCACCACGGTGATCTAAGTTCTCAAGAATTTTCAAACCTTGAGCAACTATCTCGTGGGATTTTTTACCCTTAATGTGAGCTATAAATCCAACGCCACAAGCATCATGCTCATTTTGCGGGTCATATAGGCCTTGCGCGCCCGGACGAAGATCAGAATTTATTGGTGTATTCATAGTATTTCCGTATGCCATTCATGGCCTGATAACTTTTGGAAGATCAAATATAGGTGAATACCCATGCTGATGCAACAGAAATAAATTGAGTCTGTCCCATTTAATAATAGGGGGCTCTAAAATGGATTCTAAAAAAGGGGACAGACTAACATCCTTAACCCCATCACTCACTCCCTTAAATGGATAAAACCATATCTAAGCTATTGTATTTATTGAGTTTATTTTCTTTGGTCGCCCGCGATATCGAATTAATATCTGTTCCGGCTTATCTTTAAAGAGCTTTTGAGCAAAAATATCACTTACCCACGGCTTAGACCGAACCAATGCTTCTGTAATTTGACGGTCTTCCCAGTAGGGGGCCCCTTCCCTCACAAATGCAGACCAGGCCATCTGCCTTTCAAAAGGCGTATTACCCAGTTTCCAAAAATACTGATGGTCTACCAACCAAGGCTCTGTATTTCCACCGATATGGGATGCAAAACTAGTCCACGACGAATCTTGCGGGGAAGATTCAAATCCCGCCCTCACTGGATTTAACTCAATATATCGCTGGCACCGCAAAAAATAATCAGGGTCTATTAAAGAGGAGCGGTATCGCCCTTCCCAAATCGTGCCTGAGCGATGCTGCTGTTGATTGAAATATTGAGCGTAACGCCTACCCAAAGATTGCATAGTTTTGGCAAGCGAATCTGCATTTTGGGGGGTAATTAAGAGGTGGACATGGTTGGGCATTAAAGCAAAGGCATGCACCACACTACCAAATTGTCGAGCTGCTTCACGTAGCCAATCTAAATAGATACGGCGATCCGCATCGCTAAAAAAAAGTACTTCGCGATTATTGCCACGCACCATGACATGCATGGCTTGGCCAGGAATAATCGTACGCGCTTGCCGTGCCATTACTAAAACGAACTACTGCAGTTCGCGTACGCCGCCATTGGTTGAAAAATCGGGGATAAACCAATCACCATCAAATTGAGTAACTCCAGAAGGCACCTCGCGCCCTTGTTGTGGCTCATCTCGAAGGGCTATTTGCATATAGGAAATCCACATGGGCAAAGCGAGACCGCCACCAGTCTCACGATCACCTAGGCTAGCTGGCTTATCAAAGCCAATCCATGAAACTGCTACTACTTTAGGGTTATAGCCAGCGAACCAAGCATCGTGGGAGTCGTTAGTTGTACCCGTTTTACCAGCAATATCAGTGCGACCCAATTTACCTCTAGCACTTGCAGCTGTTCCTGTCTTGGTAACCTCTTGCAACATGCTATCCATGACAAAAGCAGTGCGGGCATCTAACACTCGGGTTGCATCTTCACGGGCATGGGTTGGTTTTGCCTCAAATAAAACAGCTCCTTTTGAGTCAATCATCTTGTCTATTAGGTAGGGATCAACACGATAACCGCCATTTGCAAAGACACTATAAGCGGCAGCCATTTGTAGTGGTGTTACAGAACCAGCACCTAATGCCATCGTTAAATAAGGTGGGTGTTTTTCTGGCTCAAAACCAAAACGCTGAATATATTCTTGCGCATAGGATGGACCAATGGCACGCAGGATTCGTACAGAAACTACGTTTTTAGACTTTGCTAAAGCATTGCGTAAACGCATCATTCCATCGTACTTACCGTCATAGTTTTTTGGCTCCCATGCCTGACTACCAGTCTCCATGCTGCCAATAGACAAAGGAGCATCATTGACAATAGTGCTCGGTGAAAAACCTTTTTCAATGGCTGCGGCATAGATAAAGGGTTTAAATGAGGAGCCAGGCTGACGCAATGCTTGTGTAACGTGATTAAATTGATTGCGACGGAAATCAAAACCCCCGACCAAAGAGCGAATCGCTCCAGTCTCTGCATTCAGAGAGACAAAAGCTGCCTCTACTTGAGGGAGTTGCGCCAACTTCCAAACACCACCATCTAAGAGCAATCGCACAACTGCGCCAGGACGTAAATGTTTTTTAGGTTGGCTACTATCCGTGATTGAGGCGGCTGCTAGCTTCAATCCATCAGCCTTAATAGTAATAGTGTCCCCAGTAGCAATCATGACTTGCATCTCTTTTGGCTTTACCTCCAGAACCACGCCTGACTGTAAATCATCTAACTGTGGGTAAGCCAGCAAAGCCTCGTCAATTGCACGTTGGCGTTTGATCAAATCCCCTGGTAGATCAATAAATCCCTCGGGGCCACGATAGGCATGACGAAGGTCATATTCAAAAATACCACGGCGTACTGCTTTATAAGCGGCATCTTGGTCTGCTTTTAAGATGGTCGTGTAAACCTCAACACCCTGCGAATAGATCGCCTCACCATATTGGGTAAATAGTAATTGGCGCACCATTTCTGCAGGGAAATCAGCGCGGACGCTAAATTCATTACCAAGCCCACGAATATGAAGCTCTTCGGCCATCGCCTTTTGATATTCGTCAGTGGTGATGTAACCCAAATCCCTCATCCGCTGCAAGATATATTCTTGGCGAATCTTTGCACGTCGAAAATTGGTTACTGGGTTATAGGCTGATGGCGCCTTAGGCAAACCAGCCAGCATTGCAGACTGGGCAATCGTTATATCTTTGAGCTCAATTCCAAAATAAATTTGTGCCGCACTCGAAAATCCAAATGCTCTTTGACCTAAAAATATCTGGTTCATGTAAATCTCTAAAATCTTGTCTTTACTTAATTGAGATTCAATTTCCCAAGCTAACAAGACTTCGTAAATCTTCCGACTAAAGGTTTTTTCGTTACTAAGAAAGAAATTCCGGGCCACCTGCATGGTGATTGTCGAGGCGCCCTGAGATAAATGCCCTCGCAAATTGGTTAATGTCGCCCTTAAGATCCCCACATAATCAACGCCACCATGAGAATAAAAGCGATCGTCCTCAATCGCCAAGACTGCATTACGCATGCTTAATGGTATTTCGCTTAATGGAGTTACCTTGCGGCGCTCTTCCCCAAACTCGCCAATCAGTACCTTATCCGCCGTATAGATTCGTAATGGCGTTTTCGGGTTGTAATCCAGTAAAGCTGAAATTTTGGGTAGATTGGGTTTGGCTATCAAAAAGGCATAGCCCAGCAATAAAGTAAACATCACAGCAAAAGCTAGGCAAATAATGAGCAAAGCCTTTATGAGGGGACTGCTTCCAGATTTTCCATGCGAAGAAGGTACCGCCCTTTGCTGACTTAAACGTCTATCAGTTTGTCGGCTAAACCGCTGATTAAGCGGTGGCTTGTCTTTTGGGGGTATAGCCATAAGTTCAAATTATAGGTTGATTAGGTAATTCCATAAAAATGTCATCCACAACGCAACTTGAGACTCGACCGCTCAGTGCTATATGGCTCTGCGGGTTATCCTGAAATTTACTTTTACAAAAAAGGTATATTTCTATTTTTTTAAAATCATCTCCGTAATTAAGTAAAATCCAACAGCATTCATTGCGAGACTTCCTTTAAGTAACTGTTTTAATTGAATTTTATGGTCTCGACTTCAATTGCTGACTACCCTCCAATTGCAACGTCCCTTAGGGCCTTGTTAATGTAATAGTAGCCCCGCCCTCGTTTTTCTCTCTCCAAAAATTTCGCCTCGACTAGAGCATTGAGGTAGCTGGTAGCCGTAAGGCGGGAGACCTTTAGGGCCTGTTCAATTAACTCAATCTTGGTGTAAGGCTGCCTGAACAGAGCGTCAATCAAGTCTTGGCTATAGAACTTAAATTCTTCTCGAATGCGCGCCTTATAGTCCCGCATCGCTTCTTTTATTTTTTGCACCATCACGATCGCATCAATTGAGCTTTTCTCAACCGCATCGAGCATATAGAGAACCCAATCCTCCCACGCATCAGCTTCTCTGGCCGACTGTAAAAGTTCATAGTAGGTAGATTTATTTCGGACGATATAACCACTAAGGTAAACGACTGGGTTATCCAATAACCCTTCCATTACCAAATACAGAACATTAATAATTCGGCCAGTTCGCCCGTTACCATCATAGAAGGGGTGAATACTCTCGAACTGATGATGAATTAGCGCCATCTTAATCAATGGATCTACTTCAAATAAGCTGGGATCATTTATAAATTGCTCCAAGAAGCTCATCAGCGAAATGACCTCGCGTGGATCTTGTGGCGGCGTGTAAATAATGCGACCGGCCCCATCCTTGAGTGCTGTTCCGGGCAGAACTCGAAATCCTGCATTGTTCTGCTCTAGGGCTGATTGAATTGCAATAATGTGATTGTTAGTAATGAATCCCGAACTCTGGACTAGATCCAGACCAAGATGCAGTGCCTTGCTATATCGGAGGACTTCTTTTGTTGCTGCATTGATTGAGGCTTCAGGGGAAATTTCTCCGCTAAAAAGCTCATCGTTCGTCGTGACAATATTTTCAATTTCAGAACTAAACTTTGCCTCCTGCAATCCTATAATTCCTACTAATAAACCTTGATTTGGGATGGCTTTAACCAGACCCTTGAGTTCGGCAAGCGCCCGACTTGCTGACGCCAGCTTTTTGAGAACATCAGCTCGATCAAAACGTGCTGGATTGAGTGCTTGTAGATTGGTTAAGAAGGTCATTTTAGTGATATATATAGAAAATCGTAAAAACTATACATATAATACATTATATGTATAAAAAACAATGAAATTTATATATATCGCATTCATTATTAAAGAACTCTTTAATTTAATCACCTATTTATAGGCATCTTATGTTGGTTTGTACAGTATGCAGAATATCGAGGGCTACATACAGATCGGTAGATGGAATGCCATAGCGTAGATTTGCAGACTCCAAGAATTTAGCGCTACCAATTATTAAAACAGAAACATCTCAACTTGCTTTGCTGATTTGGTTGGGCCCATCTTTACGACTTATTAATACTCTCACCATTAATAATCAGATGATCCAAGCAAATTGATAAAATCATAAGGTGAACTCTTTATCAAACAATATCTTTCTGATTGGCCTCATGGGCGCTGGAAAGTCGACCGTCGGTAAATTGCTAGCAAAAAAATTAGGGCGGCGCTTTCAGGATGCGGACCAAGTTATTGAAGACCGCTGTGGGGTCAAAATTCCAGTTATCTTTGAAATGGAAGGCGAAGATGGCTTTAGAAAGCGCGAGTCTCAAGCCATTCAAGAACTTACCTCCGAAAACGATCTTGTCTTAGCCACTGGTGGTGGCGCCATACTTCTTCCTGAGAATCGCCAAGCCCTTAGTAAGCGAGGAACAGTTATTTATTTGCATGCTAACCCCATGGAGCTCTTTCATCGCACTAGAGGTGGTGAAGGTAGGCCACTGCTTCGCAATGGTGATGCGAAGAAAATCCTAGAAAACTTATATACCCTTCGCGACCCACTTTACCGAGAAATCGCAGACCATGTTATCGAGACTGGCAAGCCCAGCGTTAACCAATTGGTCAATACTTTAATCATGCAACTTGAACTCTCAACCTGAAATTTATGAAAACTCTTGAAGTTGATCTCGGCAGTCGTAGCTACCCTATTCACATTGGTACAGACCTGATTGAACAGCCTGAGTTGTTTGACGCCTGCAAACAAGCAACTTCGATTTACATTGTTACCAATACCACTGTTGCGCCTTTATATGCACAACGCTTGACTCAGACCCTAGCAAAACTCGGTAAACCGGTAAGAACCATCACCCTACCAGATGGCGAATCTTATAAAGACTGGCAAAATCTCCAACTCATATTTGATGAACTCTTAAAACATGGAGCTGATCGCCAAACGATGTTGGTTGCCTTGGGTGGCGGAGTCATTGGAGATATGACTGGATTTGCCGCTGCGAGTTTTATGCGTGGTATCCGTTTCATTCAAGTTCCAACTACATTGCTGGCTCAAGTCGACTCTTCAGTTGGCGGGAAGACAGGCATTAACCACCCACTTGGAAAAAACATGATTGGGGCATTTCATCAGCCAGTCGCGGTGATCGCTGATCTCAATACCTTAAAAACATTGCCTCCGCGAGAACTTTCTGCAGGCTTGGCTGAGGTTATAAAGCATGGCGCAATTGCTGATGCCCAATTCCTAAACTGGATAGAAGCTAACGCAAAATCACTTTTAGCTTGTGATACCGAGGCGATGGCACATGCAGTCTTACGGTCTTGCGAAATTAAATCTGCTGTTGTTTCTGCAGATGAAAGAGAAGGTGGCATTCGTGCCACACTAAACTTTGGCCATACTTTTGGTCACGCTATTGAAGCTGGCATGGGTTATGGTAAATGGCTTCATGGTGAGGCCGTCGGTTGTGGCATGGTGATGGCGGCCAATTTATCCTACCGCTTAAATCAGCTCAGTCAAGCTGAAGTAGATCGTTTAACCAACATTATCAAATCAGTTAACCTGCCTACTCAGCCCCCCAAATTTGGGGCAGAGCGTTATTTGGAGTTGATGCAGGTGGATAAAAAAACTGAGGGCGGTCAAATTCGTTATGTAGTTTTAGAGCATATCGGTAACGCTCAAATTAAAAACGTATCTGACGCCTTGGTCATTGAAACTTTGATTGCGACTGGCGCCATTTAATTTAAATAACCCAGCCTCAAATTAGGCAAGTTAAATATGAATCTGCTGACCCGCTTGTGCACTAGCAAATTCGGATAAATCACTGAGTAACTCGTGCCCCGTCTTGGTATCCAACCAAAGGGGTTTAGCTAAAGTTCCAGCCCATCGATAGTGATAACCGCCCGATTTAGCGGCTACCCAGATTTCATGCAGAGGAGGTTGGGTATTGACCACGATCACACTACGATCTCTAAATCGAATATTAATGACATTGCCACCTTGCCGTTCAATATCTAAATCAAGGTCCAAAGCCTCATCTGCAGTTTCTAGCGCAGCTTCTATTGACTCTAGTAAACGACCTCCCAATTGATGAAATTGTTTGTCATCAATACTTTCTACGTCCGAATCGTTTGGCTTCATATTAGAGTCCTGCATGCTATATTCAATCATTCGTTTTAGAGACATTCATGATAGCGATTCTTAGAAGAACTCTTCCTATTGCAGTCCTAATAGCCCTTGCTGGATGTGGGGTTAGAGGGCCCCTATATTTGCCAAATGTGCCGGTAGCTCCACTTCCGCCTAGTGATCCGGAGCCTAAAGGCAAGCTCTATCCCCCACAAAGCCCTACTGAAACCAAATCCTCATCGGCCACGAAATGACCCGTACTGCAATTCCACTCCCCCACCTTATTGGCTTTACTGATCGTGGAGGCAATTGGTACGCTGAAGAAGTTCCTTTGGCACAGCTTGCTAAAGAGTTTGGCACCCCTCTTTATGTTTATAGCAAAAAAGCACTTACTGAAGCTTACCAAGCATATGACCGCGCGTGCATTGATGCCACCGGCAAGCGACGTGCCCGCATCCATTACGCCATGAAGGCAAACAGTAATTTAGCGGTAATTGATTGCCTTCGCCAATTAGGCTCTGGCTTTGATTTAGTCAGCGGCGGTGAATTGGCTCGTGCATTAGCAGTCGGAGCTGATCCGCAGAGCCTCGTATTTGCAGGCGTTGGTAAATCTGCCGATGAAATTGCGCAAGCTTTAAAAGCAGGTGTTAAGTGCATTAATGTTGAGTCGATTTCCGAGCTTCACAAAATTAATCGGGTTGCAAAAGAGCTCCATTGCCGAGCGCCGATTTCCTTGCGCGTGAATCCTGATGTGGATGCACAAACCCATCCTTATATTTCTACTGGATTAAAGGGTAATAAATTTGGCATTGCATATCACGAGGTATTAAAGACCTATCGCGAAGCAGCTTTGCTCTCACAAATTGACGTGGTCGGAATTGATTGTCATATTGGCTCCCAGATCACCACCACCTCTCCTTATTTGGATGCTGTAGATAAGGTGCTTGACTTAGTGGCCCAGTTGAAAAAAGAAGGTATTGAAATACATCATCTAGATTTAGGTGGCGGCCTTGGAATTTCTTATGGCGCAGAGTGTCCACCTGACATCACTGAATTTACTAATGCCCTACTCAATCGTGTAGCTGAGCGTGGCTTTGGGTATCTTGACCTTGTTCTAGAGCCGGGCAGATCCTTGGTGGGTAATGCGGGTGTACTGCTCACTCAAGTTGAATATCTCAAGCCCGGTGTCGAAAAAAACTTTTGCATTGTCGATGCGGCCATGACTGAATTAATGCGCCCCGCTCTTTATGAGGCTTATCACGGGATCGTGCCAGTCCAAACTAAAGCAGTGGAGAATGTCACTTACGATATTGTTGGCCCTGTTTGTGAATCCGGCGATTGGCTTGGAAAAGACCGCTCTTTAGCGGTTGAAGAGGGCGATCTATTGGCAATTCTATCCGCAGGTGCCTATGGTTTTGTTATGGCATCTAACTACAACACCCGGCCAAAGCCCGCAGAAATCATGGTGGATGGCAATAAAGCCTTTCTCATTCGCGCTAGGGAAAAGATGGTCGATCTTTTTGCCAATGAAACTGTTTTGCCAAAATAAGCAGGCAATAAAAAACCCCACTAAATAGAGTGGGGTTTTGTTTTTGATTCTAGTGTTGATTAATGCAAGCCTGCCATGTAGTCGGCAACTGCTTTCATCTCTTGATCTGAAAGCTTGGTGGCAATAATGGTCATCTGAGCACTATTCTTTCGTACCCCTTCACGAAATGCCATTAATTGGGCAGTGGAATACTCGGCCCATTGACCGCTTAAACGGGGGTACTGGGCTGGAATACCAGCCCCAGTTGGACTATGACATGCAGCGCATGCTGGCACACCTTTGGCAGCGATGCCGCCACGGTAAATGCTTTGACCAAGCTCAATTGTCTCTTTATTTTGAGCAACCCCTAAGGACGGCTCTTGCTTTGCCATGTAAGCTGCAATATTTACCATGTCTTGTTCTGTCAAAGCGGCTGCCATGCCCATCATGACCGGGTTGGCACGAGTGCCCTCTTTAAAGTTCTTTAATTGCTTGGCTGTGTAAGCAGCATGCTGGGCCGCTAGCTTGGGCCAAGTGCCTGAGGCACTCTTACCGTTTGCACCATGGCAGCTTACGCAAGCCACCACACCACGACTAACATCGCCATTGGAATAGAGGGCTTCGCCAGCTGCCGGGTCTGATTTGGGCTTACCTGGAACTTCTGGCTTGACGGCTTCCGCTGCTGGTGCAGCGGGCATTGCATCATTAGCCAGAGCAGAGGCTGAAAAAGATGCGCAAAAAACAGTTAAGCTAAGAGCAAGGAAACCAGCACTTAAGCTAGTTAATTTGGAGATTTGGGAGGTTTGACGCATTATGTTTACCTTGGCAAAAATTCCTAAAAGTGTTTAGGCCCTACTTTTACAACCTTTTACCCAACACCATGAGATATTTCATGATTTTGCGTGATTTTACAATAGCTTCTGGACATGTCTAAACTCTTTCAAGCCCGATTTGCCACAACAGTCAATGATACCCATTGCCTACCGGCCACCCCTTTGCGTGAAGTTGCCTTTGCAGGCCGCTCAAACGCAGGTAAATCGAGCGCTATTAATGTGCTTTGCAATCAAAAAAGACTGGCCTTTTCCAGTAAAACACCTGGTCGCACTCAACATATCAATTATTTTGGCATTTTTGCAAAAGATGATCTTTTGGCCTATTTGGTAGATTTACCAGGCTACGGCTATGCAGCGGTCAATCGGGAGACCAAATACCATTGGAATGATCTCCTTAGCGATTATCTCCAGGAACGTGAGCAGTTGGTCGGGATGGTTCTGATTGTGGATTCTAGGCGTGGCATTACAGATCTGGATGAGCAAATGATTAAATGGTTTGTTCCTACTGGTAAGCCTATTCATATTCTGCTCAGTAAATGTGACAAGCTCAATAAAAGTGAATGTAAGCATTCTCTTGACGCAGTCAGAAAGCAGCTGCAGCAATATGACCCTGTCCTTCCTGGTGGCACGGGCGACTCAAAGAAACTAACGGCACAGCTATTCTCTAGCACTAAACGCATTGGCCTTGAAGAGGCTGACAATATTGTTATTAAATGGCTATTTGAAGCGAAAGCCCCTGAAGATGAAATCACAAGCTAATCCCTTACTCAGTTTTCCCATTCACCGTCCACGTCGTATGCGTCGGGATGATTGGTCTCGGCGCCTGATGCAAGAGCACTCTCTTAGCGCTAGTGATTTAATTTATCCCGTCTTTTTGTTAGAGGGTAATCAGAAATCTGAGCCAATTGCATCCATGCCAGGCATTCATCGTGTTTCATTGGATTTACTTTTTGAGGTGGCACAAGAGTGTGTTGACCTAGGTATCCCAGTAATGGCACTTTTCCCTGTGATTGAGTCCCCCTTAAAAACACCCGATGGAAAAGAAGCGAGCAATCCTGATGGATTGATTCCGAGAGCCGTTCGCGAACTTAAAAAACGCTTTCCCAATCTGGGCATCATGACTGACGTTGCTTTGGATCCCTACACAAGTCATGGTCAAGATGGTGTTTTGGATTCTGAAAACCGAATTCTCAATGACGAGACGACTGCCATCTTGGTTCAGCAAGCACTAACGCAGGCACAAGCAGGTGTTGATATTGTTGCTCCATCAGACATGATGGATGGCCGCATTAGAAAAATTCGTGAAGTACTCGAACAAAATAATCTCATTCATACCCGCATCATGGCTTACTCTGCTAAATATGCATCTGCTTTTTACGGCCCCTTCCGCGATGCGGTTGGTTCTGCACAAAATTTAGGTAAGGCGGATAAAAAAACGTATCAAATGGATTTCGCTAATGGTGATGAGGCTTTGCGGGAGGTGGCCTTAGACATTAGCGAGGGAGCTGACATGGTGATGGTTAAGCCTGGCATGCCATATTTGGATATCGTGCGCCGCGTAAAAGAAACGTTTCATTACCCCACTTACGCTTACCAAGTGAGCGGTGAATATGCGATGCTCAAAGCTGCCGCGCAAAATGGTTGGCTAGATCACGATGCTGTCATGATCGAGTCTTTGCTTGCATTTAAGCGTGCTGGTGCCAATGGTGTTTTAACTTATTTTGCGCTGGAAGCTGCACGTCTTTTAAAAGCAAATCAATAATTAATCTTTAATCACGACTTTCTTCAGACGCTCCAGAAAACGTTGTGGTGGCATGTATCCAATGATCCGCTGGCTTTTGAGTTCAGATGACTCTTGATCAAAAATCAAAATACCGGGTGGGCCAAATAAACCAAAGCGTTTTAGTAAAGCTTGGTTATCAATGCTATTTTTTGTCACATCTGCCTGAAGCAAAATAAATGGTTGTAACTGCTTGCTAACATCAGAATTAGAGAATGTATTTAATTCCATCTCCTTGCAGCTGATGCACCAGTCAGCATAAAAATCCAAGAGAACTAATTTTTTGCCTTCTTTTGCTTGTGCTAAGTATTGATCTAATTCCGAATTGGATTGAATGACATTAAATGAAAGATTTCCCACTTGATGTTGAAGCTGACCATTCAATGATTTACCATCTTTTGCACTGATATTTTTCTGAAGCAAAGGAGATGCAATCCACAATGCAGTCGCCACCAATAGAAGCCCTAAAAAACGTTGCAACCAAACCATCCACATTCCAGTTGAGGGGATAAATGCCCGCGCTTCAATAGCTATAAAAAGTAATGGCAGGCCCATTCCCAATGCCATTACAAAGAGCAATCCAGCACCCAGACTCATAGAACCCGTTTGCGCTATAAAAGTGAGGACACCAGCTAAAGGAGCAGTGATGCAGGGGCTTGCAACTAGAGTTGAAATTCCACCTAGGGCGAGAGCGCCGATCACACTACCCCCTTTTTGCCGCCCAGCCAAACGATCAATTTGATGGTGCCAAGAATGGGGGAGACGCAAATGATAAAACCCAAACAGGCTTCCTGATAAAAGTAGCAATAGCAAAGCAAACCCGCCTAAGGCTATGGGACTTTGTAGAGCTCGTTGAACACTAGCGCCTAGAGCGGCCATCAACACTCCAGCCAAAGCATAGACAGACGCCATACCAAGTACATAAGCCACCGCCAACAGACTTGCACGGCGCTTTAAAATAGGTTTCTTCCCTTGAGTACCGAATACTACGCTTGACATGATTGGCAGCATAGGTAGTACGCATGGTGTAAAGGCTAAAGCTAAACCCAAGATAAAGAATGCTAAAAATAAATATGCGGGAGTAGTATTTTCTAAAAAACGATTAATCGCATTAATGTCATCGCGTTCGTGCCAAAGATCAAATAAGCTTGAAGGACTATTATTCGTCTCTAAATGTAGTTTGGCACCTTCAGATTCTTCAGGGATCGGCGCCACCTTGACGCCAGGTCCAGCTAGCATTAATTTTGCTGTCATTGGTGGGTAACAAATACCCGCCTCTGCACACCCTTGTAGCTCCACCTCAACATAAATTGGCTTACCTGCTTGAGGCTTTGCCTCTAATAAAATAATTATTGCTTGCTTATAAACCTGAAGCTTTTTTTGAAAGGTTTCATCAAACTTATCAATGCCTCGTGGCAAAGCTGGCTTTACCGTAATAAGCTTATTTTCCAAAACACCTACCTGAAATTTCAGGGAATTTTGATAAATGTAATAGCCTTTTGCAGGTAGAAGCTCCACCTCAATTTGGGTCGAGTCTTGTAACCATGTCGCCTCTACTTGAAAGGCCTTTTCTGGCGGTAGAAAATCTTGTGCAGCAATGACATTTCCCACCAGCAAGACTAGGGAGGCCAAAAGGACGGATGCTTGTTTAATCAATTTCATCAATCTGAATTTACCACTGCCTCTACCCATTCGCCATATTGTTGATCATATTGAGCAGGGGCCAATGCAAGTACCTCTGGAACATCATAAGGATGATGTGTTTTGATATAGCTACATATCTCATTCCATTTACTGGCAACTGTTTTGGCGGAGAGAATGACCTCCCTATCTTCGCGAACAACCCCTTTCCAACTATAAATAGAGAGTACACCCTCTTGTATTTGTATGCATGCAGCCAAACGCTTTCCAATCAAATCACGCGCCATCTCTTGGGCATGCGATAAATGAGAAAAGCTAGTAAGAACAATTAACATTTCAGTGGATTTAATTAGCGACATTTTCTATTTATAAACTTATAAATGAAAAAAGCCAGACCGAAGCCTGGCTTTTTTGAATCACGAGGTAATTAAACCTCTTGTGCCACTAATGTTTCGTCAACTTCTGGACGATCCAACAATTCAACCAAAGCCATTGGAGCATTATCACCATGACGGAAGCCAAACTTCAAAATACGAAGATAGCCACCTGGACGTGTTGCATAACGTGGTCCAAGCTCTGTAAAGAGTTTGGTCACGATATCGCGATCACGTGTGCGATTGAATGCGAGGCGACGATTTGCTAAGTTATCTTTTTTACCTAGAGTAATTAAGGGCTCAACAACCATGCGCAATTCTTTTGCTTTTGGCAAAGTGGTTTTAATCACTTCGTGCTCCAAAAGTGAATTGGACATGTTGCGCAGCATCGCCAAGCGATGTGATGAAGTTCTGTTAAGTTTGCGTAAGCCGTTTCCGTGACGCATGATGCTTCCTTTCTAATTATTTCTCGAGGTTAGCTGGAGGCCAGCTTTCGAGTTTCATGCCAAGACTTAAGCCACGAGCCGCCAATACATCCTTGATTTCATTCAAAGACTTACGACCCAAGTTAGGCGTCTTCAACAATTCATTCTCTGTACGTTGAATTAAGTCACCGATATAGTAAATATTTTCAGCCTTCAAGCAGTTTGCAGAGCGAACTGTCAGCTCGAGGTCATCTACTGGACGCATCAACATTGGATCAACCATTGATGAACGACTTGGTGCAAGATCACCAGAAACTTCGCTACTTTCGAGTGCAGCAAATACAACCAACTGGTCAACCAAGATCGTAGCAGCTTGACGAATTGCCTCTTCAGGAGATAACACACCGTTAGTTTCAATTGTCATTACTAGACGATCAAGGTCGGTACGTTGCTCAACACGAGCGGATTCGACAGCATAGCTCACACGGCTTACTGGGCTAAATGATGCATCCAAAACAATGCGGCCAATAATCTTGGTTGCTTCATCATGGTATTGACGCATGTTACCCGGTACATAGCCACGGCCTTTTTCAACCTTGATCTGCATATCCAATTTGCCACCAGCGGAAAGATGAGCTATGACATGATCAGGGTTGATGATTTCTACATCATGAGGCAAATCTATGTCTTTGGCTGTAACAACGCCAGGACCTTCTTTGCGCAAATTAATAGTAACTTCATCGCGAGACTGCAACTTAAATACAATTCCTTTGAGGTTCAATAGGAGGTTAACAACATCCTCCTGAACTCCGTCTAGGGTGGAGTATTCATGAACCACACCTGCAATAGCTACTTCAGTTGGGGCGTAACCAACCATCGAGGACAAGAGTACACGACGTAATGCATTACCGAGTGTATGGCCATAACCACGCTCGAACGGCTCCATAACAACCTTTGCTTGGTTGGCAGTAAGCGCTTCAACAGAAATAATTTTTGGCTTGAGCAAATTTGTTTGCATATTTTTTCCTTGAGAGTGCCTAATTAGCGTGAATACAATTCAACGATTAAACTTTCATTAATTTCACCGCTGATATCTTCACGGTCGGGCACTTGCTTAAACGTACCTTCTAACTTCACTGCATCGACTGAAACCCAGCCAACTGCAGACATCTGCTGAACCAAACTGAGTGATTCAGCAATACGAACCTGTTTCTTGGCTTTTTCGCGGATTGCAATAATGTCACCAGGTTTAACCTGAATAGAAGGGATATTTACAGCGCTACCATTCAACATCACAGCGCAATGGGATACCAATTGACGCGCTTCAGCACGAGTGGAACCAAAGCCCATACGATAGACGACGTTATCAAGACGAGACTCAAGTAGCTGAAGTAATGTGGAACCAGTATTGCCTTTGCGACGCTCAGCTTCGGCGAAATAACGACGGAATTGACGCTCTAAAATTCCGTACATACGTTTCACCTTTTGCTTTTCACGCAATTGATTGCCGTAGTCAGAGGTTCTTGAACCAGATGTGCGGCCATGTTGACCAGGCTTAGTATCTAGTTTGCACTTGTCTGACAAAGCGCGACGTGCGCTCTTTAAAAATAAGTCGGTACCTTCCCGACGGGATAATTTGGCTTTAGGGCCTAAGTAACGTGCCACGATGCTTTCCTTTCTTTGCCGCAGTCTTACGACCGACGGTTAGTTCATCCTTTAATTCAGATGAACAGTGGGCTTTATAAAAAAAACTAAAACTTGTACTACCAACATCCCAGCTTAAATACGACGACGCTTAGGAGGACGGCAACCATTATGAGGAACTGGAGTTACATCTTGAATCTCGGTAATTTTGATACCCAGAGAATTCAAAGCCCGAACAGCTGATTCGCGACCTGGGCCTGGGCCCTTGATCTGTACTTCCAAGTTCTTGATACCACATTCAACAGCAGCTTTTCCAGCAACCTCTGCAGCTACTTGAGCGGCAAATGGAGTTGACTTGCGTGAACCCTTAAAGCCCTGACCACCAGAAGTTGCCCATGAGAGCGCATTTCCTTGGCGATCAGTGATCGTGATAATAGTGTTGTTAAATGAAGCGTGAACGTGTGCAATACCGTCAGCAACGTTCTTTTTTACTTTCTTGCGTGCACGCTGTGAAGCTGCAGAAGCGGATTGTTGTTTTGCCATGTCAATAAACTTTCTTGATTATTTCTTTAATTGCACGCCAGACTTACGTGGGCCCTTGCGGGTACGCGCATTAGTCTTGGTACGTTGACCACGTACAGGCAAGCCTTTACGATGACGAACGCCACGATAGCAGCCTAAGTCCATTAATCGTTTGATATTCATCGTTACTTCACGACGAAGGTCACCTTCAGTAATGAACTTACCTACTTCATCACGTAACTTTTCCAAGTCAGCGTCAGTAAGATCTTTTACTTTTTTGTCGATAGCAACACCTGTGGTTTTACAGATTTTGTTAGCACGGGTTGTGCCAATGCCAAAAATTGCTGTCAAACCAATGACAGTGTGTTGATGATTTGGGATATTTACCCCAGCGATACGTGCCATGAGATTTCCTCTTAATTAACTAGATCAGCCTTGACGCTGTTTATGACGTGCATCTGAAGAACAGATCACACGAACAACGCGCTTGCGCTTAATGATCTTGCAATTTCTGCAAATACACTTAACGGATGCCAAAACTTTCATAACTCACCTCTTAAAAATATGTACAACTTAATCATTACTTCGCACGGAAAATGATTCTTGCGCGCGTCAGGTCGTAAGGAGTCAACTCCACCGTCACCTTATCTCCTGGCAAAATGCGGATGTAATGCATCCTCATCTTTCCAGAAATGTGCCCTAGAACCACATGTCCGTTTTCCAGCTTCACGCGAAACATTGCGTTCGGCAAATTCTCAATAATTTCTCCCGCCATCTGAATTACATCGTCTTTAGACATTCAGTTAAGCGCCCATCTTAAAGTTAGCTTTTTTCATCAAAGAACCGTACTGCTGTTGCATTACATACGACTGCACTTGAGCCATAAAATCCATTGCAACTACGACAATAATTAACAGTGAAGTACCGCCAAAATAGAATGGAACGTTGTACTTCAATACTAGAAACTCAGGTAGCAAACAAACCAGAACCATGTAGATTGCACCAGCCAAAGTCAGGCGAACCAAGATCTTGTCAATATAACGACCGGTCTGATCACCGGGACGAATTCCGGGAACAAAAGCACCACTTTTCTTTAAATTGTCAGCTGTTTCACGACTATTAAATACCAAGGCAGTATAGAAAAAACAAAAGAAAATAATAGCTGCAGCATACAAAATAGTATAAACAGGCTGACCAGGAGCCAAAGTAGCGGCTAAATCTTTAATAATTCTGCTAAATACATTTTTTGGTTCGCCTGAAGTAAACCAACCAGCAATTGTTGCAGGAAACAAAATAATAGATGAAGCAAAAATTGGAGGAATTACACCAGCCATATTCAGCTTCAACGGAAAATAAGAAGACTGACCGCCATATACCTTGTTCCCCACTTGGCGTTTAGCGTAGTTAACTAAGATACGACGTTGTCCGCGCTCTACAAAAACAACGAAATAAGTTACCGCAACGCAAATGACAACAATCAGCAATGCAGACAATATATTCATCGAACCAGTACGAACCAACTCAAGCAAGCTAGCTAATGCATTTGGAAGGCCAGAAACAATACCGCCGAAAATAATGATAGAAATACCATTGCCCAAGCCACGTTCTGTAATTTGCTCGCCCAACCACATAAGAAACATCGTGCCGGTGACTAGAGTAACAACCGTATTTAATTCAAACATCACGCCTGGATTAATTACCAATCCTGGTTGAGCTTGCAAGGCAACAGAAATACCTAAGGCCTGGAACATAGCCAAGAATACTGTGCCATAACGTGTGTACTGAGTAATTTTACGTTGCCCCGCTTGACCTTCCTTTTTCAAAGATTCAAGAGAAGGTACGACAATCGTCATTAACTGCATGATGATTGAAGCTGAAATATAAGGCATGATTCCTAAAGCAAAAACAGTAAAGCGAGATAGTGCTCCGCCTGAGAATAAATTGAACATCCCCAAAATACCGTCTTTTTGACCAGAAAATAATTGTGCAAGCTGATCAGGGTCAATTCCTGGAACAGGTATATGAGCACCTAAACGGAACACGAGCAAAGCCAACACAAGGAATATCAAGCGTTGACGTAATTCGCCAAACTTGCCTCCTGATTGGGCATTGCTATTGTTGTTAGGTGCGATTGCCATGATCTATTAAAGCCCGATTAAACCAATTCAACCAGTTTGCCGCCAGCAGCTTCAATGGCTGCTTTTGCTCCAGCAGTTGCGGTTAACCCTTTAAGGGTTACTGCAATATTGATTTCACCAGTTTTAATAACTTTTACAGAAGTAATTTGTTCACCAGCAAAGCCATGCTGCTTTAATACCAACAAATCTACCTCTGGCAAACCAATGCTAGCCAATTCATTCAAAGTAATTTGACCAACGTGACGACGTGTCAATGACACAAAGCCTCTTTTTGGCAAACGACGATACATAGGCATCTGACCGCCTTCGAAACCTACTTTGTGGAATCCGCCTGAACGAGACTTCTGACCTTTGTGACCACGGCCAGCTGTTTTACCAAGACCAGAACCGATGCCGCGACCTACGCGACGACGATTTTTATTGGAACCAGCTGCGGGTTTGAGTGTATTGAGTTGCATATTCTTCGCCTATTTACTTGCTAGTTATTAGCCAACGACTTTAACTAGATAAGAAACTTTATTAATCATTCCGCGAACAGCTGGCGTATCTTCCAATTCTGAAACAGAATTGATGCGACGCAGGCCTAAACCGCGAACAGTTGCACGGTGGCTTTCGCGCGTGCCAATCAAGCTGCGAACTAGTTGCAGTTTGACTTTGGAGTTAGTTGTTGTCATTTATAGATTCCTAATCTTTTGGTCTTAACCGAGAATCTCTTCAACTGACTTACCGCGCTTAGCAGCAATCTCAGCAGGAGTACTCATCTTGCTCAAACCATTAATTGTTGCGCGAACCAAGTTGTAAGGATTAGTAGAGCCAAGAGACTTAGCCACTACGTTAGTCACACCCATTACATCAAAAATAGCGCGCATTGGGCCGCCGGCAATAATACCTGTACCGTCTTTAGCTGGGGAAATCAATACACGTGAAGCACCATGTTGACCTGTTACCGTATGCTGTAGGGTACCTTTTCGCAAGGAAACTTTAATCATCTTGCGACGAGCTTCATCCATTGCTTTTTGAACGGCAACTGGAACTTCTTTTGATTTGCCTTTACCCATACCGATACGACCATCACCATCACCAACTACTGTCAGTGCTGCGAAGCCTAGAATACGTCCACCTTTAACCACTTTAGTTACGCGATTAACAGCGATCATCTTCTCGCGAAGACCATCATCACGCTCTTCGTTTTGCATCTTGGTTTGCATTTTTGCCATGTTTTTTCCTAAACCCTGTTAGAACTTAAGGCCGGCTTCACGCGCAGCTTCAGCTAAGGCCTTAATTCGGCCGTGATAACGATGTCCGGAACGATCAAAAGCAACATCAACAACGCCTGCCTTAACGGCACGCTCAGCAACTAACTTGCCGATTTGTTTTGCAGCATCAGCG